>SAMEA5043655__coassemble_58_pt1 | contig 28007 bp, 28 predicted proteins | sample SAMEA5043655__metabat2_low_PE_001 | metagenome-assembled genome bin SAMEA5043655 (sample SAMEA5043655) | Gadus morhua
CGCTATAATCAATCACAGGTATTAACTGCACCACTTAATGGTTGGGTTGATAGTCGTTATGGGCGGATGGTGTTAGATGATGCCAGTGGCGTATTTGATCAACAGTTAACCATGCCGCTAAAAGTTGAATATTGGAATGGTGATCAGTTTACGATCAATACTGATGACAGTCGTTCACACTTTAATAGTCAGTGGTCATGTAAGCAAATTATCTATACCTCTAAACCTCACGATAAAGCCAGTTTAAGCGCAACCACCAATAACGTATTACAAGGTAAGAATTATTCGTTACAGGTATTGCCCGGTGTTGATGAAAATGAAAGTTATATCAAACAACAATTGCGGTTTTGGCTACGAATAGCGGCTCATCCTGCAAGTAATATTGGTTGCACTGAGAATGAAAATGTTAATCAGCCATGGCTGACATTTAACTGGCGTGGAATTGGTGACGAGGATCCGTCAGGCTTGGTAACCTTTGGTAATTACCGTGGTAATGATAGAATCATTTATCGTTCGGAAAATGCCTCAATCAACCCCATAGAGTAAATAAATTGCGTGTCTAGGCGCGGTTTAGCGATCCATATCTTGTTTCACTTGGTAGCACTTGATACATTGAGCGCAATTTACGATTTTTTAACGCTTGCAGGAATAGCTGAAGACTATGTTTAAGAAGCTTCGTGGCATGTTTTCCAATGACTTGTCTATTGACTTGGGCACAGCCAACACCCTTATTTATGTCAAAGGACAAGGAATTGTTCTTGATGAACCTTCTGTTGTGGCTATTCGTCAAGATCGCTCGGGGGCAACCAAAAGTGTTGCTGCTGTCGGCCATGACGCTAAATTAATGCTTGGCCGTACGCCAGGTAATATTGCCGCAATTCGTCCAATGAAAGATGGCGTTATTGCCGATTTTTACGTTACAGAAAAAATGTTACAACACTTTATTAAGCAAGTGCATGATAATAGTTTCTTACGTCCAAGCCCTCGTGTGTTAGTGGCTGTGCCTTGTGGATCGACTCAAGTTGAGCGTCGTGCTATTCGAGAGTCTGCTCAAGGTGCGGGTGCACGTGAAGTGTATTTAATTGATGAGCCAATGGCGGCAGCAATTGGTGCTGGAATGCCAGTATCAGAAGCAACTGGTTCGATGGTGATCGATATCGGTGGTGGTACTACTGAAGTTGCGGTGATCTCATTAAATGGTGTGGTTTACTCATCATCAGTACGTATCGGTGGTGATCGCTTTGATGAAGCGATTATTAACTATGTGCGTCGTAATTACGGCAGCTTGATTGGTGAAGCAACAGCTGAACGTATTAAGCACGAAATTGGATCGGCTTATCCTGGCGATGAAGTCCGTGAAATTGAAGTTCGTGGTCGTAACCTTGCAGAAGGTGTACCGCGTAGTTTTACACTGAACTCCAATGAAATTTTAGAAGCACTCCAAGAGCCGTTAACGGGGATTGTATCTGCGGTTATGGTTGCGCTTGAGCAATGTCCACCTGAATTAGCGTCTGATATTTCGGAACGCGGCATGGTGTTAACCGGCGGTGGTGCATTATTACGCGATCTTGATCGTCTCCTTACTGAAGAAACGGGTATTCCTGTGGTAGTGGCTGAAGATCCATTAACATGTGTGGCTCGTGGCGGCGGTAAAGCGCTTGAAATGATTGATATGCATGGTGGTGATCTCTTCAGCGAAGAATAATACTGTCATAGGCTTCCAACTAAACAGGTTATAGCGTTATATGAAACCTATATTTAGCAGAGGTCCATCTCTGCAATTACGCCTGTTTCTTGCAATATTATTATCGGCTAGCTTAATGCTAGCCGATAGTCGTCTTGGTGCTTTTGCCAATATTCGTTATTTATTGAATTCGGCGGTTGCGCCGTTGCAATATGCTGCAAATTTACCGCGTGAAATGTTAGATGTTTTGCGTGGTCAACTCAGTTCTCATCAACGTTTATTGACAGAAAATACAGCATTAAAACGTGATTTATTAGTCATGAAAAGTAATATGCTATTACTTGATCAATTACAGCAAGAAAATCAGCGTTTAAGAAGTTTACTTGGATCTCCATTTGTTCGCGATGAACGCAAAATGGTGGCAGAAGTAATGGCGGTTGATTCTGATCCTTACAGTTATCAAGTGATGATAAATAAAGGCCGTATTGATGGTGTTTATGAAGGTCAGCCGGTGATAAATGATAAAGGCATTGTCGGTCAGGTCTCTTATGTCGGGGCACATAATAGTCGCGTATTATTATTAATTGATCCTACCAATGCGATTCCAGTACAGGTTGTGCGTAATGATATTCGTGTTATTGCCACTGGTGGTGGGCGTAACCATCAGATTTTATTAGAACATGTACCCAGTAGCACCGATATTAAAAAAGGTGACCTATTGGTCAGTTCAGGCTTAGGCGGTCGCTATCCTGAAGGCTATCCTGTGGCGCGAGTAACATCATTCTCGTTTGATAATAAACGTCCGTTTGCCCAAATTACCGCTAAGGCGACAGTACAGTTTGATCGCTTGCGTTATCTGTTATTAGTATGGCCAACAGATCGAAATAAAGTGAGCCCTCAACCCGCGGGTGCCGAGACAACACCTGCAACTGTTGTTGAGCCTTTGGTTCCGCCAGTCTCTGCCATAGCAACAGATGCAGTAGTGCCTGCACCGAAGAAGGTGAATCATGCCAACCAATAAAGCACAGGGTCGAATCTGGATTTGGCTATCATTTTTATTCGCGTTAGTGTTACAAGCCGTCCCTTGGCCGGGGGAGTTAGAACCCTTTCGACCATCATGGGTAGTGCTGGTGACATGTTACTGGGTATTAGCGTTACCGCATCGGGTTAATGTCGGTACGGCATTAGTGGTTGGTCTATTATGGGATTTGATTTTAGGCTCGACCTTAGGTGTGCGTGGATTAATGTTGTCAGTGATCGCCTATATTATTGCGCTTAACTTTAGGGTTTTACGTAATTTATCGTTATGGCAGCAGGCAATTGTGATAGCGTTATTATCCTTGGCCGGTAAGTTAATTGAATTCTGGGCTGAATATTTAGTCTCAAATATTAGTTTTTATCCGCAGCAGTTGTGGGCGGTATTACTAAACTTTATCTTGTGGCCGTGGTTATTTTTATTATTACGCCGAATTAGACGTAAATTAGCGATTCGTTAGCCACAATTAATATTATAGGGGGAAGCCAATCGGTATTCCCCCTTTGTGCTTTTGGTGCAAAAATTACCAAATCATTTAATAAACGACTATTTAATGCGGTATAGCTTATTGCTTGAATCCCGCATTAGTTAACAAAGGATAATTATGTCATCTATTCAACTTTACCTTGCCTCTGGTTCGCCGCGTCGAATGGAGCTTTTGACCCAACTGGGTTATAACTTTGAGCGTATAGTGGTAGATGTTGAAGAATGTCATCAAGCCCAAGAAACAGCCGCGCAATATGTGCAACGCTTGTCACGTGATAAAGCCTTTGCGGGTGTAAAAGCCGCCGATAATGATATCCCAGTACTCGGTGCTGATACTATTGTTGTGGTAGATCAACAAATTCTAGAAAAACCAGTCGATTTTGCCGATGCTGCGCGTATGCTGAGGTTATTATCAGGACGGCAACATCAAGTGATGACCGCTGTCACCTTAGCGACATCATCACACAACCAAACCTGTTTAGTCACCACCCAAGTGTGGTTTAAAACTTTGTCTGATAACGATATTAAAAAATACTGGCAAAGTGGTGAACCGCAAGACAAAGCCGGAAGCTATGGCATTCAGGGGATAGGCGGCAAATTTGTTACCCGTATCGACGGCAGCTATTACGCTGTGATGGGGTTACCGTTAGTGGAAACCGACATCATGGTACAAGATTTTTTAAAGTTATAAGTAGAGGCAACCATGGGCACTGAGCTGCTAATAAATGTGACGCCGAGTGAAACGCGTGTCGCAATGATTGACGGAGGTGTTTTGCAAGAGATCCACATTGAACGTGAATCAAAGCGAGGCATCGTCGGCAATATTTATAAAGGACGTGTAAGCCGTGTCTTACCGGGAATGCAGGCTGCATTTGTTGATATTGGTTTAGATAAAGCGGCGTTTTTACATGCGTCAGACATTGTTCCTCATACGGAATGTGTGGCTGAAAATGAAAAGAAACAATTTAAAGTCCGTGATATTTCAGAGTTAGTCCGTCAAGGGCAAGATATCGTGGTGCAGGTGGTTAAAGATCCATTGGGCACTAAAGGAGCACGTTTAACCACCGATATTACCCTGCCATCGCGTTATTTAGTGTTTATGCCTGGTGCGAGCCATGTTGGCGTATCACAGCGGATTGAATGTGATAAAGAACGTGAACGATTAAAGAAAGCGGTAGCGCAGCATTGTGATCACCTTGGCGGCTTTATTATTCGTACTGCGGCTGAAGGTACGGATCCAGATGAAGTGGCACAAGATGCAGCATTTTTAAAGCATTTATGGCGCAAAGTCATTGAACGTCGTGCCAAATATAAGCCGCGTTCAATGTTATATGGTGAGTTAGGCTTAGCGCAGCGTATTTTACGTGATTTTGTCGGTACCCAAATTAACCATATTCAGGTCGATTCACGGGTTGCGTTTGATAAGCTTAAAGAATTTACCGATGAGTTCGTGCCTGAAGTTACCGAGAATATTGAATATTATTCTGGTGATCAGCCTATTTTTGATCTTTATGATACTGAAGCTGAAATTCAGCGTTCGCTTGATCGTAAAGTCGAAATGAAATCGGGCGGTTATTTAATCATTGATCAGACCGAAGCCATGACCACCATTGATATTAATACCGGTGCGTTTGTTGGTCGTCGTAATCTTGATGAGACTATTTTCAATACTAATATTGAAGCTACTAAAGTCATTGCACGCCAATTACGATTACGTAACCTTGGTGGTATTATTATTATTGATTTTATTGATATGGCATTGGAAGAGCATCAACGCCGTGTATTACAGGCTTTAGAGCAAGCATTGTCGTTTGATCGGGTGAAAACCAACGTTAATGGTTTTACTCAGCTTGGATTGGTTGAAATGACCCGTAAGCGTACCCGTGAGAGTATTGAGCATGTGTTATGTAACACTTGCCCCTCTTGTGAAGGTCGCGGTACGGTCAAAACGGTTGAGAGCGTGTGTTACGAAATTCTACGTGAAATCACCCGTGTTAACCGCGCCTATGATGCGGATCGGTTTGTGGTCTATGTGTCATCGGCCGTTGGTGATGCTTTAGCGGGTGATGAATATCATGCGTTAGCAGAGCTAGAAGTGTTTATCGGTAAGCAAGTAAAAATCAAACCAGAGCCTCTTTATAATCAAGAGCAATTTGATGTGGTAATGATGTAATGTACTCAGTGAGGAAGTAACAGTGCCCAAGATACTCGTACGCCTTGTACGCGGTGGTTTATGGTTGGTAGTAATTATATCGTTACTCTTAGCCTCAGTAATCACCGGATTAAGGATACTGCTTCCTCACCTCAATGATTACCGCCAGCCGATAGCACAATGGGTGTCTCAGCAGACGGATATTTCTTTAAAATTAACCGATATTGAAGGACGCTGGCAAGCTGCAGGGCCTGCTTTAACGTTATCTGGTATTACCCTCTCTGCGCCACATCATTCGCAACCATTGGCTGAAATTGGCCAGGTTGGATTTTATTTTGATATTTGGCAATCTGCACTGCATTTACGTCCTATTTTCAAACAAGTGACCATTCGGCAGGTTGATCTTGATCTTACTAAAATAAAACCGTCTTCATCAGCGTCAAATAGGGCTGATGCCAGTGTCGCCCAACGTTTAGAGCAGCTGTTTTTTACCCGCTTAGGGCAGTTTCAACTCCTCGATTCATCGGTGTCTTTTATTGCACCGTCAGGTCTTCAGCAACAACTTAATATTAAACAGCTTGATTGGGCCAATGTTAACGGGCGTCATTTAGCGCAGGGAAGTATTAATTTTGCTAATACGGATCTTGGACAATTAGCGGTTAAAGCCAATATATCTGAACAAGGTGGACTGAATAGTTTGTCCGGCTCTTTGTATATTAAAGGTGAACATGTTTCTGTCACACCATGGCTCAATAAGCAGCTCGCTGGAATGGCAAATATTACCCATAGCGAGATTGGAGTCGAAGCGTGGTTGACGCTAAAACAAGGTCAGATTGAGAATGGTAAAGCGAAGATCAATAACAGTATTATTGACTGGCAAGAAAATAATCAGCAGCATCAAATTAATATTCAACAGGGGCTGGTGGCATTAAGACCGATTCGATTAGCAGATGGTTCACGAACATGGCGGATTGATACTGAAAAATTTGCTATTTATACCGATGATATTGCGTGGCCAACCTTTGATATCGCGGGCCAATTAAGCTTTACGGATCACGATCAATTAAAGCAATGGAAACTGGCATTAAGTAATATTGCTTTGCAACGGTTATTGCCATTAATTGATTTTTTGCCATCAACCAATTCGCTGGTTAATGCGGTGCAGCATCTTAAGCCAAGTGGGTTATTGACTCAGATTCGAGTTGCTGGTGAGCCCAATAAAGTGCCTCGATTTTCATTTAAGGTACAACAGTTAAGTGTTAAACCGTGGCAATGGATCCCGGGGATCAATCATTTAAATGCCACTGTTGCAGGGGATGGTCTGCAAGGTAAAGTCACCCTCAATGTCGCAGCCGATAGTTTTGCCTATGAGCGTGTGTTTGCTAAACCACTCAAAATTAACCAAGCTCAAATTCAGGCTTATTGGCATCGGGATGCTCAAACCACCACCTTATGGAGTGATCAACTTGCGCTGGCAACACCAGATTTAAGCTTTGCTGGACAAGCTCGGGTTGATATACCGCGAGAGGGATCGCCTTGGTTGTCATTATATGGTGAAGCTAACGTGGTAGATGCTGGTCAAACTTGGCGTTATTTACCGCGACCCGCGCTGGGAGATCGCTTGACGGATTATTTAGCGAAGGCGATTAAAGGCGGTAAAGTTAAGTCTGCGCGTATTCTGTGGTATGGCGCATTAAATACCTTTCCCTATCAGCACCATGATGGTGTGTTTCAAGCCTTTGTGCCATTAACACAGGCAAAATTTAGTTTTGATCCTAAATGGCCATTATTACAAGATATGAAGCTCAATTTGTTATTTGAAAATGACAAAATGTACCTTGATGCTGATCATGTTAAAACATTAGGTGCGCGTAGTTCTCACGTGGTCGGTGAGGCTGATTTAACGCCCCATGGTCGCCTTAAACTTGCCATCGATCTTGCGGCTACTGGAGATCAAGTTCGTCATTACATGCTTAACAGTCCATTGGCAAGCTCGGTGGGGAGTGCCTTGACGACCATCGATGTCGCTGGACCTGTTACCGCAAGGCTTAATTTGGATATTCCGTTTGATGGTACTGAGGTTGATGCTAGCGGTAAGGTGTATTTCAAACACACCCCTATCACACTGACAACGCCACATTTAGCGATAGATAATGTCAACGGTAGCTTAGGTTTTCATAATAATAAGATTAACGCCCAAGGGCTAACAGGATTGTTATATCAACAGCCCATTCAGTTTGGATTTGATGGCAACAACGTTAACAAGTCAGCCGATTATAAAGTCAATGTCAGTGTTGGTGGACAATGGCAATTAGCTAAATTAAACGCTTTTTTACCGCCAGCCGTATTAAAAAATGTTAGTGGAAGTAGTGATTGGAAGGCTCATATTGGGGTTAATATTAAACCGAGTAGGTTTGATTATAACGTTGGAGTTACAATCCCATTAACCCATATCAGTACTCAATTACCTTATCCATTGCAGCAACCTCAAGATACTGCTACAGCGCTAACAGTCAGCGTTAATGGCAATAAAACCCAGTTGTATGCTCAAGCTTTATTACCTGATGTTAGTTATCAAGCACAGGTGTCATTGCTGACAAAAACACCTAAAATTATCGCCAGTAACCTTACGATAGGTGAAAGGAGATTATTAGCCCAGCCGTTACAAGGTCAACAAGTACAGATTAATAGTCGTCAATTTAATGCTGATCAATGGCTGGCAGTAGTAAAACAATTAACGGATAACCATGCTTCATTATCGTCAGGGACAACGACTCAGACAGCGGCATTTTCATTACCTTTACCGACCCGCGTGATAGCAAAGATTGGTAAGTTAACCTTAGGCGGTCTTACTTGGCATCAAGTTGATACGGTAGCAACACACGGATTAGGCTGGTCGATAAAATTGGCATCACGTGAGGCGAGTGGCTATATTTCATGGGTTAAGAATCAGCCATTGAATGTCATTTTAAAATCATTACATCTTAATTTACCGCAATTAGAGCCGCAGCCACCTAGCGCATTATTAACCCCAATATTAACCACCCAACCGCCATCAACCTTAGTTACCGCAAACGATCGCAGCATCATGGCAGCGATACCTGCGATTGACTTATCGATTGCAGATGCATGGTTACAAGGCTATCGCTTAGGGGCGGTAACAGCAACGTTAACGAAGAATAATCAGCGTTTGCAGTTGCAGCAGTTTAAAATCAAATCTGGTAATGTGAAGTTAACGGCATCAGGTGACTGGAGTCTGCGTCAACCGCGTAATCACACTAAGCTCGATGTTATGATCAGTGGTACTAATAGTACTGATTTACTCGATCGGTTTGGGATCTCAGGTGGTGTTCAAGATGCACCGTTTAATACTCATGTCATGATTGATTGGCAAGGTAGCCCTTGGAATATTGATCGCACGACATTAAATGGCAAAGTGACGACAGATATTGGTAAAGGGGTTGTCAGTGGTGTCGGTGGTGCAGGGCGATTATTAGGTTTATTTAGTCTCGATTCTATTATTCGAAAAATGAAACTAGATTTTTCTGGAATATTTGATAACGGTTTAGCCTTTAATTATATTCGTGGTAACGGCACTATCAAAGACGGTATTTTTGATAGTAATAATATTAAAATGCAAGCGTTAGCCGGTGATATGTTCATCAACGGTAAAGTGAATCTGATTGACGAAAAAATTAATGCTAACGTTAAATTTATTCCTGATTTTACTTCAGGATTGCCCGTGATGACAGCCTTTGCCGTGGCCCCGCAAGTTGCATTATATGTGTTGGCGATCTCAACCGTATTGTCACCCGTGCTTGATGTGATTACGCAGGTGAATTATCAAGTGACGGGGCCGATAGCCTCGCCAAAAGTGGTTGAGCGCTCACGCTTAGAAGGCGAATATAAAATACCAGAGAACAGTAAGTTTTAAGCTGTCACTTTGGTGGTATCGCAATGAATGTGATTTATTTCATATATAATTCAGGGAGATAGCCATGAGCAAGATTGGTGTAGTACAAATGAACTCAGGCACTGATCCTGAGCGTAACCTGAACCAATTAAAAAAGTTTATGCAAGGGTTACAGCTACAAGGGGCGAAATTAATTGTTACCCCTGAAAATACGATCGTTTTTGGTAGTAAAGTTGATTACCAACGTTGGGCTGAACCTCTCGGTGATGGCCCACTACAGCAACAATTATCCCAGTATTCGCAACAATTAGGGGTGTGGTTGTTGATAGGCTCAATGCCGATCCTACATGCTGATGGTAACATCACCACCACGGCGGTGTTATTTGATGATCAGGGTAAAATTCAAGCGCATTATAATAAAATGCATATGTTTGATGTTAATGTCGCGGATAAACATCAGAGTTACCGAGAATCTGATACCTTTAAAGCTGGCGATGACATAAAAGTGATAGAGACACCTTTTGGTAAACTTGGATTATCAATTTGTTACGACATTCGTTTTCCGCAACTTTATGGCGAGTTACGTCAGCAAGGTGCTGATATAATAGTAATTCCTGCAGCATTTACCAAGTTAACTGGACGAGCTCATTGGGAAGTACTCGTTCGTGCCCGCGCTATTGAAACTCAGTGTTGGGTGGTTGCAGCTGCCCAGTGGGGCGAGCACAATGAAACTCGAGAAACCTGGGGTCACTCAATGATCGTTGATCCATGGGGGCAAGTGGTTGCTTGCCAACAACAAGGAACGGGTGTTCTGACAGCGAATGTTGATTTACAATTAGCACATAAGATTCGCACCAATATGCCAGTGGCTGATCATGCCCGATTGGTATTCAGTCATATTCAATAATTAAGAGCAAATTAATGACCCTTAACACAGTAGAAAGTACCATGCTAGACCAGTCCGGTCTTGGTCGTGATGAATTGCATAAGATCCTTGGCTTAATTGCTACTCGTGATGTTGATTATGCTGATATCTATTTTCAATCATGCTGGCATGAGTCGTTAGTGTTAGAAGATAGCATTATTAAAGATGGCTCGTTTAACATTGATCGCGGTGTTGGTGTTCGTGCTGTTGCGGGTGAGAAAACCGGTTTTGCTTACTCGGATCAAATTAACTTATTAGCATTAACCCAAAGTGCGAAAGCGGCACGCGGGATTGTACGTCAAGGTGGTAATGGTAAGGTTCAGACATTTGCACCGATGGCATCGTCTGGCATTTATTCACCGATCAATCCATTAGGTAGTTTTGATAAATACCAAAAGATTGCCTTGCTTGAAGAAATCGATCGCTACATTCGTACTAAAGAGCCACTGGTTACTGAAGTGTCTGCCAGTATCAATGGTGTTTACGAAGAAGTGCTCGTTGCGGCATTAGACGGCACCTATGCGGCAGATATACGCCCATTAGTGCGGTTGTCGGTTACGGTCTTGGTTGAGAAAGGCGATAAGCGTGAGCGTGGTAGTGCTGGCGGCGGTGGTCGTTATGGTTATGAAACGTTTTTAACTGAAGATTCAAGCGGTAAAAGCCAAGCGATCTTTTTTGCTGATGAAGCCATTCGCCAAGCATTAGTTAACCTTGAAGCGGATGCTGCACCTGCTGGCACTATGCCAATTGTATTGGGTGCTGGTTGGCCGGGTGTATTATTACATGAAGCGGTTGGTCACGGTTTAGAAGGTGATTTTAACCGTAAAGGTTCATCAATGTTTGCCGGACAAATTGGGCAGCAGGTTACATCTTCACTGTGTACTATTGTTGATGATGGAACGCTGATTAATCGTCGTGGTTCAATTAACATTGATGATGAAGGCACTCCGGGTCAGCACAATGTACTGGTTGAAGGTGGTAAGCTTAAAGGCTATATGCAAGATAAGCTCAATGCACGTTTAATGGGTGTGGCACCGACAGGTAATGGTCGTCGTGAATCTTATGCCCATTTACCGATGCCACGTATGACCAATACATACATGTTACCGGGTGAACATACTCCTGAAGAAATCATTGCTAGTGTTAAAAATGGTATCTATGCGCCAAACTTTGGTGGTGGTCAGGTTGATATTACCTCGGGTAAATTTGTGTTCTCTGCCTCAGAAGCTTATTTAATTGAGAACGGTAAAGTAACCCGTCCAATTAAAGGTGCGACCTTAATCGGTAGCGGTATTGAAGCGATGCAGCAGGTATCTATGGTCGGTAATGATCTTGATATCGACCGTGGGGTTGGTGTATGTGGTAAAGCGGGTCAGAGCGTGCCTGTAGGCGTGGGTCAACCGACACTGAAGATTGATTCAATGACCGTTGGTGGTACGGAATAACTATCAGTGACTCTGTCACTGTAGCGATTACCGCCGTTGTTTAAATAAAAATGCCAGCAGAGATGCTGGCATTTTTTGTTCGTATGTACATTAATCGAAGCGATTAATCAGCAAGGTAAAGAGATTTCAAATATTGAAAAATCTCACGGTTGGCCTTGCCTGGTTTTTCCTGCGCCTTTTCTTTTGCTGCTTGACGCATCAATTGGCGTAGGTGTTGGCGATCAGCATCAGGATGATCAACCAAAATAGCATTTAGCATGCTGTCACCATTCTCAACGAGCTTGTCACGTTTAATTTCAAGCTTCTTAAGGGCAACAGTATGTTGGGAGTGCTTATTATTTAATTTGTCGAGTGCGGCTTGAATTGGGTCGAGATCCATATGACGCATCTGCTTACCAATAAACTGCAATTGACGACGACGCGCTTCTTTACTAAAGCGTTGCGCGTCTTTAATTGCGGCCATCATTTCTTCATCTAATGGCACTTTTGCGAGTGCGTTGGGTGTTAATTCAACTAACGCTTCGCCAATTTTTTGCAACTCTTCCATGTCACGTTTCATCTCGGACTTACTTACCCAGATGATTTCTTCTTCTTCATCCCAAGGGGCTTTCTTGTTTTTACGGCTCATAAATGGGCTCACTCATTGTATCAATAGTTCTATTTTATCAGTTTAATAACGATTTTGGGCGTAAATTACATTATTCTATAACTAATAAGCTAAACCCTAACCTTAAGTGATTGTATGGACGTAAGAGAACAGGTTGCTCATCAGCGCGTTGAACTTGAAGCTGCAGTAGCAAAAGCGCTTGAAGTTGCTGGTAAACAGGCTGATGCAGCCGAAGTAGCCATTAACAAAACAACAGGTATCAGTGTTTCAACTCGCATGTGTGAAGTTGAAAATGTTGAATTTAATAGCGATGGTGCATTAGGCATTACTGTGTATCGCGGTAATCGTAAAGGCAGTGCATCGACATCAGATTTAAGCGAAGCGGCGATTGCCCAAACGGTTGCTGCCGCTTTAGACATTGCAAATTACACCTCTGAAGATCCGTTTGCTGGCCCCGGCCCAGCGGAGTTGATGGCGCGTAATATTCCTGATTTAGACTTATTTCATCCTGATGAGCCTGAACCTGATCGTGCTGCCGCCATTGCAATTGCTGCTGAAGAAGCGGCACTGGCGTTTGATCCGCGCGTGAAACAAAGTGACGGTGCGAGTTACGACAGTCACTATGGTGTACGTGTTTACGGTAATAGTCACGGTATGCTAGCCAGTTATGCTTCTAGTCGTCATAGCATCAGTTGCTGTGTGATCAGTGAAGGCAAAAACGGCAATATGGAACGTGATTATAGTTATACGACGTCACGTTTAGCGTCTGATATGTGGACCCCTGAACGTGTCGGTCGCCATGCGGCAGAGCGTACCGTTAGCCGTATTGATCCGCAAAAACTTACTACCCGTGAAGCACCAGTGATGTTTGCAGCGGATGTTGCGACTGGATTGTTTGGTCATTTAGTGATGGGGATCAGCGGTGCTAACTTATACCGTAAATCGTCTTTTTTACTTGATAAGCTTGGCGAACAAATTTTCCCTGAGTGGTTAAACATCAGTGAGCGTCCACATATTTTACGGGGTATGGCAAGTACACCATTTGATAGTGAAGGTTTAGCGACCTTTGATCGTGAGATCATCACTGGCGGTGCATTGCAAACGTATCTATTAACCAGTTATGCCGCGCGTAAGATGAAGATGCAGCCAACGGGTCATGCTGGTGGTATCCACAACTGGATGGTGTCATCAACTGGCGAAAGCTTTGAGCAAATGCTGAAAAAGATGGATCGTGGTTTGTTGGTGACTGAATTGATGGGTCAAGGGGTTAACATTATCACTGGCGATTACTCGCGTGGTGCTGCTGGCTTCTGGGTTGAGAATGGTCAAATTCAATACCCTGTTTCTGAAATTACCATTGCAGGTAATCTTAAAGATATGATGCAAAACATTGTTGCGATTGGTCGTGACACTGAAACGCGCAGTCAGATCCTTACTGGATCAATGTTGTTAGATTCAATGAAAATTGCTGGTGAATAAGTATTTTTAACATTGCTATTTATACGCAATAAAAAGCCCGAATCAAGTGTTTGATTCGGGCTTTTTTAAACGGTGCAATTAGTATTAATTAAGGCGTAATAAAGATCGTTGCTAGACCTAAGAACACCATTAAACCGACAATATCAGTACAGGTTGTGAGTGCCATACCGCCTGCAAGTGCTGGGTCTATCTTGAGTTTTTTAAGTCCAATTGGAATTAATACTCCAGCGACACCCGCAATAAACAGGTTAGCTAACATCGCTCCTGCCATAATCACGCTAAGTATCAAGCTGCCTTTCCAAATAAAGACCACTAGACCGATAATTAACGCCCAAACCACGCCGTTAATTAAACCGACACGGGCTTCTTTGCTCAGTAGCCAGCGGGTGTTGCTCTCACCGATATGGCCGACAGCCAGACCACGAATAACCAGTGCGACGGTTTGGTTACCCGCAACACCACCCATTGAGGGCACGATTGTCATTAATACCGCGACGGTCGCCATCTGTTGTAAGGTGTGTTCAAACATATTGGAAACAGATGCTGCAGCTAAAGCTGTCAGGACATTAACCCCAAGCCAAATACTTCGGCTTTTGGCTGATTTTAAAACGGGTGCAAAAGTATCTTCGTCATCATCCATACCTGCCATGGACATCATCGAGTGTTCTGCTTCTTCACGGATCAAGTCAACCACGTCATCGATAGTAATACGACCGACAAGGTGATTATTAGCATCAACAACAGGGGCTGATATCCAATTTCGACGTTCAAAGATATTGGCTATTTCACTGTCTGCCATATCAACGGCAATCGCTTCATCAGCATCTTGCATGACATCTTTAATTTCGATATCAGGTTGAGTGGTGATCAAGGTTGATAGTGATAAGTGACCAATTAAAATTTGTTCATTATCAACAACATATAGTGAATCAGTTGCTTCTGGAAGTTCACCACGCATGCGTAAATAACGTAATACCACATCGGCAGTTACGTCACCACGAATAGTGATAAAATCGGTACTCATCATGCCACCGGCAGTATCTTCCGGATAGGCGAGTGCTTCTTCGATACGATGACGATCGTTGGCATCCATTTGTGCCAATACTTCTTGGTAACGCTCATCAGAGAGGCTACGAAGTACGTACGCGACATCATCGCTTTCCATGCCTTCGGTAACGGCCGCCAGTTTTTCTGGCTCCATTTGCGAGACGATGCCATCTTTTACATCTTCAGAAAGTTCATCAAGAATTTCACCTTGTTCTTCCGGATCCGTCAATTGCCATAAGACTTGACGTTCTTTCGGGGGTGAGGCTTCTAACAGATGAGCAATATCCTCCGGTTCCATATCTTGGAGTAACCGGCGAACATGGACAAACATGCCATTTTCAAGCGCTTTGTTGACTTCTTGGAGTGTGTGATGGGTTTGATCTTGTTCTAATACATCCGCCATAGGTATTAGGCCCACTTATATTTGATGGCGCAATAAGCTGAATTTTAACGTAATCAGTTAGCCTTTGTCTCCTGCTGATTGCGATTTAATTCGTTTATAAAGCGGTTAAGTATGGGCGATACGCATGATCACTATGATTATCTATTTAGATTTTAGGCTTTTTCTCTATCGAATAACGCCTAAAAAGCGTATTTAATGACAAATGAGTCTATTCGATAACACTGATTATAGTGAGAAATAACACCTAATTTACAACAAAGAGTCGATGGTCAGATATATAGCCGATTATATGTAGTCGATTAATTGTCTTCATCAAACCCTGCTTCAATTAAGTTTGCAACGGCCATTAATGCAGATTGAGCATCTTGGCCTTGAGCACTGACCATGATTTTTTGTCCTTGTGCTGAATCAAGCATCAGTAACCCCATTACGCTATCAGCTGTTGCGCTGTTATCACCATTAGTAATGGTAATAACAGCGTTAAAGCTTTGCGCTAACTCGACCAATTTAATGGCAGCTCGAGCATGAAGCCCGAGCCGATTACGAATAAATAACTCGCGTTGGGTGGTCATTTATAATTTTCCAGCGTGCGGTGACGTATCTGCACTTGTTGACCTTGCTGGGTAAAATAATCGGCCAGTTGCTGGGCAATGTAGACTGAACGGTGTTGTCCACCGGTACAACCAATCGCGACAGTAACATAACTGCGATTATTCTTTTCTAGCATCGGCAGCCAAGTTTCAAGAAAATTACGCAATTGATAGTTAAGTTTATTTACTTCAGCGTGAGCGGCTAAAAAATCTTTGACGGGCTGATCAAGGCCAGTTTGAGGCTTGAGCTCTGGTACCCAATGTGGATTAGGTAAGAAACGGACATCAAACACATAGTCAGCATCAGAAGGAAGACCATGTTTAAAACCAAATGATTCAAATACTAAGATTAGTTCACGCGCTTCTCGACCAAGCACTCGAGCACGTACGGTTTCACTTAAGTCATGAATTGAACGGTTAGTCGTATCAATGACAAGATCGGCATGTTCTTTAAGATCGCTAAGCAACAGGCTTTCTGATTGAATAGCCTGCTCTAAGCTCATATTGTGGCGAGAAAGTGGGTGTAAACGACGGGTTTCACTGTAGCGTTTAACCAGTTCTTTATCATCAGCATCGAGAAAAATAACGTTGATATCAACATCACTGGCTAAATTTTTAAAAATGGCTTCTAGTTCACCCTGATGGGGGGGCATGTTACGAATATCAATACTAACGGCAATATCTTGTTCGCTATCTGCGATATCATTTACAAATTGTGGCAGCAGGTGTACTGGAAGGTTATCAACACAGTAATAACCTAAATCTTCTAGTACGCGTAATGCGACGGATTTACCAGAACCTGAACGGCCACTAACAACCATTAACCTCATGGTTTAGCTACCTTTTTTGTAGTGAGAAGGCACTGATTTATTCTTCATCAATCAGTATGTTATATAATTCTTGATCTGTTTTTGCATTGCGTAATTGCTTGCAAATTTTCTTATTGCCCAATTTTTCAGCCATGCTAGCAAGGGTCGATAAATGCTCTTTACATTGCTCTTCTGGTACCAGAAGCGCAAATAACAGGTCAATAGGTTGACCATCTATAGCGTCAAAATCGATCGGTTGTTGGCATTGAATAAGCACAGCAATCGCGTGATCACTGTTACTGATTCGGCCGTGAGGGATCGCAATGCCGTTACCAATACCTGTGGTACCCAATTTTTCACGATTGAGCATACATTCAAATAATGGCTGCGGATTTTGATCAAGATGTGTTGCGGCGATCTCACTGATGAGCTCTAGCGCGCGTTTTTTGCTGGAGCAAGGGACTGCACTTTTAGTACAGTCCAAGCTCAATACGTTACTCAGTTGCATGATTAGTGACTATTGAGTTTATCTTTATGTTTATTTAATTGACGGACCAGTTTATCAGTCAATTCGTCAATCGCGGCATACATATTTTCAGAATCAGCCTTAGCGTGGATTTCTCCTGAATTAATATGCAGTGTTGCTTCGGCAATTTGTTGGAGCTTTTCGACATTTAAGATCACTTGAACGTTATTAATTTTGTCGAAGAAACGCTCTAATTTGTCAAATTTGGTACTTACATACTCGCGTAAAGAATCGGTTACATCAACATGGTGTCCGGTAATATTGATTTGCATAGACATCTTCCTTTTGTTGGCGCTGATCCGAGTTAGATCAGACATTTTCGCTGATTTGATGGCGGAATTCCTAAAGATTCACGGTATTTAGCGATAGTTCGTCGCGCAACCATGATCCCTTGTTCTGCCAATAAAGTCGCAATTTTGCTGTCGCTCAGGGGTTTAGCCTGATTTTCAGCAGCAACAAGTTTCTTCACCAGTGCGCGAATAGCTGTCGATGAACATTCACCGCCATTATCCGTACTGACATGACTTGAGAAGAAGTATTTCAATTCAAAAATACCCCGAGGTGTATGCATATATTTTTGGGTAGTGACTCGGGATATGGTGGATTCGTGCATCTCAACCGCGAGCGCGATGTCGTTAAGAACCATCGGCTTCATGGCTTCTTCGCCAAATTCAAAAAAATCTTGCTGTTGTTCGACAATACAGCGAGCAACCTTCAGCAAGGTTTCATTGCGGCTTTCAAGGCTTTTAATCAGCCATTTGGCATCTTGTAGGTGAGTGCGAATAAACTGACCATCAGCACTATTGCGAGAATTGTTACTTAATGCGGCGTACTGCTGATTAACTTTGATGCGTGGAATACTGTCAGGATTGATGTTAACGACCCATTTACCGTTATCTTTAAACACCGAGACATCAGGGATAACGTATTCGGTTTCGGTGGATACAACATAGTTACCGGGTCGAGGATTTAAACTGTGAATCAAATCCATGACCGCTTTAAGTTCCGGCTCTTTGAGTTTGGTTTCGCGCATTAATTGGCGGTAATCACGATTGCCTAATAAATTAATGTGTTCGCGTAACAGGGTTTTTGCTTCGGTAAGCCATTGGGTTTGTTCTGGATAAGTCGCTAGCTGGAGTAATAAACATTCTTTTAGGTCACGAGAAGCAACCCCTAATGGGTCAAATTGTTGCACCCGTTTTAGTACCGCCTCTACTTCATCAAGTTCCACTTCCAGTTCTTCATCTTCGAAGTTTTCTAGAATTTCGGTGGTAGTACAACTGAGATAGCCTTTTTCATTAACAGCATCAATAATAGCTATTGCAATGGCTAAATCTGTTTCACTAAATGGGGTCAGGTGCACTTGCCACATCAAGTAATCTTGTAATGACTCGGTGGTTTCACCTTGATAGACAGGCATGTCATCATCAATAGCAATCCCCGCACTGCCTGTTCCTGCACTGTAAACATCATCCCAAGTGCTATCAACGGGAAGTTCGGTGGGTAGCTCACGCGTCTCAAGTGCTTCTACAGTATCAAAGCTCTCAATGTCGTCGAGGTTCTCGCTAGTGTCGTTAGTGGTGGTTTCTGCGGTTGAGGTTTCATTGTTAGTGCTTACTTCATCTGCATCGAGTGTTTCATCGAGCTCTAGGAGAGGGTTACCATCAAGCGCTTCTTGGATCTCTTGTTGGAGTTCCAATGTAGATAGCTGCAACAAGCGAATAGCTTGTTGTAGCTGAGGCGTCATTGCTAACTGTTGACCGAGCTTAAGTTGGAGCGAAGTTTTCATTAACGTTGATACACCTTATTGTTATTGTTGTTATTATCTGTAATCAATAGCCAATGGTGAATGCTAGAGACGGAACTGATCACCTAGATAAACTCGCTTAACATGTTCATGGTTGAGAACATGATCTGGAGTACCGTTAGCAATCAGATGGCCTTGGCTTACAATATAAGCATGCTCACAGACATCCAGTGTTTCACGGACGTTATGGTCAGTAATTAATACCCCTAACCCTCGATCTCGTAAATGTTTAATGATCTTTTTGATATCGATAACTGAAATAGGGTCAACACCTGCAAACGGTTCATCAAGCAAAATAAATTTAGGATTGGCCGCCAAGGCGCGCGCAATTTCAACTCGACGTCGCTCACCACCTGATAATGCTTGCCCTAAGCTATCCCTAATGTGTTGAATATTAAACTCATCCAATAACTCTTCTGCTTTGTCTTGACGACCTTCTTTTGTGAGCTCTTTACGTGTTTCTAGTACCGCCATTAAGTTGTCATAAACTGTTAGACGACGAAAAATTGAGGCTTCTTGTGGTAAATAGCCAATACCCATTCGAGAACGATTATGCATGGGCTGCAAGCTAATATCTTCACCATCAATGGTAATTGTGCCTTCATCGCGGCTAACTAAGCCGACGATCATATAAAACGAGGTAGTTTTACCCGCACCATTAGGACCAAGTAAACCAACAATTTTTCCTGATTCGACCTCAAGGCTGACATCGGAAACGACTTTGCGTCCGTTGTAACTTTTTGCAAGGTGTTCAGCTTTTAGAATAGCCATAAATACTGTTTATTTCTTATTATTGTTTAATTGACTTGGTAGTATCACAGTGGTGACACGCTCTTTATTGCCGCTTTCTGCCACGAGACGTTGGTCGCGAATATCGTAGGTAATAATATTACCTTTGATGTTGCTACCGTCTTGATTTAGTTCTGCTTTACCTGTCATTTTTAAGCGTTCAGTCGACGTTTCATAACGCATTTTAAGCGAATTACCATCGAGTGGTTTACCATTTTCCATTATTTGATGGAATGTCGCGGGTTTGCCATAGGCCATGATGGTTTGTTGCTGAGACTTAGCGTTTGGTCGAGTAACGACAACTTTATTGGCGCGAATATCAATCGTACCTTGGCGCAACGTAACATTACCGATGAAAGTAACAATATTATTCGGCATATCAACTTGTTGACTGTCTGAATTAATATAAATAGGTTGCTTGGTGTCACTGTTCATTGCCCATGTTGGTGCACTGATACACAACAAGCATAGTAGAGTACTAATTTTTAGTCGGTTCATATCTACCTTTTACATTTTTTAATAGAGTTGCCACATTACGGGACATATTGCCTTTCATGCCATCGCCTTGATTTTGAAAAGCAGGGCCATTGATAGTGACATGATCATCGGTATCAAAATCCTTATTCACCAAATTTAAGCGCAGATTATTTGTTTTAATAACCTGAATATCAGAATCAGGTAACAGGTTGAAAATACGCACATTACCTTGAAGGTGTAAGATTTTATCTTGCTCTAATTTGGCACTGTTAGCGCTGATTCGCCATTCTGCATTCTGACCTTGTTTAAATACCCATAGCACCGGTTTAGTAAATGTTGTGAGACCACTGACATTGAAGTGTTCAAGGTGGTCAGCATCAAGTTGATATTGACGGGTGCCTTTCAAATCAAAACTGGTGTTACTGACGTTATTACCAATAAACATCGGTTTTTCATCATTAGGTGTTACTTGGACATCTTGTCGCCAATGTTGTTCAAGTAGATAGTAGCTGAGCCATGCACATATAATCACTACTAGTACATAGAATAGCTTTTTAAAAGTCATAGACTTAAGCCTTTATTGTCTGGGTTTTTCCGATATTTTCCAGATAGATATACGGTATATAATAGCGTTACATGACTCCGGCTTTAAGCAAATCATGCATATTTAGCGCTCCGACCAATTGGTTGTTTTCGGTCACCAATAAGCCATTAATTTTGTTATCTTCCATTAATTTTAGCCCTTCTGCGGCTAATAGTTGGGGTGAAATAGTTTGTGGGTTACTTGACATGACTTCGCCAATGCTAGTGTTGTGAATATCAATATGATTATCCAGTAAGCGCCGTAAATCACCATCAGTAAAAATACCACGTAATTGTTGGTTATGATCAACAATTGCCGTCATTCCTAGGCCTTTGTGTGATATTTCTAACAGTGCATCTTTGATACTTGCGTGTTCTTCAATCATAGGCAGCAACTCACCACTATGCATTACATCAGCAATGCGAAGTAATAACTTGCGACCTAATGCGCCTCCTGGATGAGAAAGTGCAAAATCATCAGCGGTAAAACCGCGTGCTTCCATCACTGCAATCGCAACCGCATCACCCATAACAAGCGTGGCGGTAGTACTCGATGTTGGCGCAAGATTTAATGGGCAAGCTTCTTTATCAACGGTGACTTGAAGATGTACTTGCGCCATTTTTGCCATGCTTGATTCAGGTTTACCTGTCATGCTGATCATCGCAATGCCAAGGCGTTTAATTACTGGCAATAACGCGAGAATTTCAGTGGCTTCACCTGAGTTTGATATCGCAATCACGACATCACTTTTTTTGATCATACCAAGATCGCCATGGCTAGCTTCTCCAGGGTGAACAAAAAAAGCAGGGGTTCCTGTGCTGGCCAATGTTGCTGCTATTTTGCGGCCAATGTGACCTGATTTTCCCATTCCCATGACGATCACTTTACCTTGGCAATGTAAGATTAACTCACACGCAAGGGTAAAGCTGTTATCAATATAATGACGAATTTTTTCAAGCGCTTGTAATTCAGTATCGAGTACTTTTTTACCATGACTACAAAAATCAAATTGACCAGACATCAGAGAGTACTCCTTTTTATGCGGCAACATTAAGAAATAAGAAAGCTTGATAAGCAATAAAGCAAATGACTAATATTCCACCTTCAATACGGTTAATTTGGCGGCGTTTACCGAGAGCCATTACCAGTAGCAGGATTGAAATTGCCAACATAACATAAAAGTCACGGCTCATTGCCAGTGGACTTAATGCGGATGGATTCAATAATCCAGGTATGCCCATTACTGCTAAAATATTAAAGATATTAGAACCGATAATATTACCGACCGCCATATCATCTTCGCCTTTAAAGACACTGGCGATGGATGCTGCGAGTTCTGGCAAGCTAGTGCCGACCGCAATAATGGTTAAACCAATCACTAAATCACTCATACCGTAGTATTTAGCGATAGTCACTGCTGATCCTACTACCATGTCAGAAGAATATAAAAGCAGACCTAATCCGATCAATACCCAAATAATCGCCTTGGTATTAGTCACGCCCGTTGGGATTTCTGCTTGTTGTTCTTCAATTAAGGGATCAGTTTTACTGTCACGGCTAATTTTTAGCATTACGATTAAGAAAATACCAAATAATACCGCTAAGATAATACCTTCATGTCGGCTTAAATAATTATCCCATAGAACGGCTCCGGCGATAACCGTAACACCAAGCATGATGGGTAATTCACGTCGAATGATGGTCGAACTAATGCACAGTGGTTTGATTATTGCTGTAATGCCTAAAATCAATGCAATATTGGCAATGTTTGAACCAAGTACGTTACCGACGGCTGTATCGGTTTTATCGGCTAATGCTGCTGTGGCTGAAACCATCATTTCTGGTGCGGATGAGCCCATTGCGAGAATAGTCATACCGATAACCAATGGTGCAACACCAAAGTTTTTCGCTAATGCTGCCGCACCATATACCAATCTATCGGCACTCCAAACCAGTAAAGATAACCCGACACAGAGCAACACAATGGCTTCTAGCATGTTAATTCCTTTTCAGTACGACTCGCAAAAAAGCGATTTTTAGTCAATTGATGAAAAATTTCCAATTTGAGTTGCTAATTTTGACGTTAACTCATGCAAAAGGGAAGCATAAGCCAAGACTAATTATTATCTTGAGGCGGTTTTATTGTAACGAAGTTGATTAACCACCGCTGAATCAGAATAGATCGGTACTTGAAATCAGGCGTTGGCTATTTACACGATTAAAACGATGTTTTATTGTGTTGGCGTTAGAATTACTTTGATTTGTTTAATACTAAAATAGTGCCGTTAGTGCAGCTTTTAGGGGAAATGTATTATTTTTAATAAAAATCCACCATTAAAGCGTGATAATACTGCGCTTAGGTTGAGTTGATAGCTAATTCCTCCTATCATCGGCGCTCTATTTCTATAATGTCTACTGATTGTTTTTAAGTTATTTATTATCAAGAGGCATGACGCGCTATGGTGTCAAATAACATCAATATTCATCGCTTACGCAAGCTAGTTAGCTAGAGGTAACGTAAACATAATGCTCAATGACGATGTACTTGTTTCGATTAAAAATATGAGCTTTTCTCGTAGTGAACGGCCTATTTTTGATGATATTAGCCTTGATATTCCTCGTGGAAAAATCACCGCTATTATGGGGCCGTCAGGGATCGGCAAAACCACCTTATTACGTTTAATTGGCGGTCAGATAGCACCCGATAGTGGTGAGGTCTGGTTTGATCAATGGAATATTCCCACCTTGCGTCGGCATGAACTTTATCAAGCGCGTAAGCGGATGAGCATGTTGTTTCAATCAGGGGCATTATTTACCGATATGACGGTGTTCGATAATGTGGCTTTTCCATTACGAGAACATACTCAATTACCTGAAGATTTACTGCGTACTTTAGTGCTATTGAAGTTAGAAGCCGTCGGTTTACGTGGGGCGGCACAATTGATGCCCAATGAATTGTCCGGTGGTATGGCGCGTCGAGCAGCCTTGGCGCGTGCGATTGCTCTTGATCCTGATTTGATGATGTACGATGAGCCCTTTGTGGGTCAAGATCCAATCACCATGGGGGTGTTAGTCAAATTAATCCGCGATCTTAACCAAGCATTAAATATTACTTCTGTGATTGTATCGCACGATGTACCTGAGGTGATGAGTATTGCCGACCATGTCTATATTCTCTCTGGTGCTAAAATCATTGGTAGTGGTACGCCAGAACAATTATGGGCAGATACCAATCCTCAAGTTCGCCAATTTTTAGATGGTGATGCGGATGGTCCGGTACCGTTTCAATTTCCAGCACAACCATTAAATGATGATTTGTTTGGTTAATGTGTAGCATTGATTGCTGTGATGGCATCAGTGTATGACAACAGAGAATATGAGCAAAAAATGATAATTGATGCTATTTCCCGATTGGGACGAGCGACCATCGAAAAATGTCAGGCCAGTGGTCGCGCTAGTTTGATGTTATATGGGGCGTTAGTGTGTAAGCCGCAACCAAGAAAAATGTTGCCATTATTGATCAAACAACTGTATTCAGTTGGGGTGTTATCAATGGCGATCATTTTGGTATCGGGATTATTTATCGGCATGGTGTTAAGCCTTCAAGGCTATTTGGTCTTAGCTGGATATGGCGCTGAAACCAGTCTTGGACAAATGGTGGCATTATCATTATTACGTGAATTAGGGCCAGTGGTTACCGCATTATTGTTTGCCGGGCGTGCTGGCTCAGCGTTAACCGCTGAAATAGGATTAATGAAAACCACCGAACAATTATCTAGCATGGAAATGATGGCGGTTGATCCACTACGTCGCGTGATTGCTCCACGATTTTGGGCGGGGGTAATTTCAATGCCGTTGCTAGCGCTAATGTTCTCTTTAATTGGACTTTGGGGCGCACAATTAGTCGGCGTAGATTGGAAAGGGATTGATTACGGTAGTTTCTGGTCAGTGATGCAATCATCAGTGGATTTCAGTACTGATATTGGTAATAGCATTATCAAGTCAGTGGTATTTGCTATCGTAATAACGTGGATTGCGGTCTTTAATGGTTATGATGCCGTACCAACTTCAGAAGGTATCAGCCGTGCGACAACCCGTACTGTTGTTAATTCATCATTGGCGGTACTCGGACTTGATTTTGTGTTAACAGCATTAATGTTTGGTAGCTAAACATTCACTTAGCCGCATGCATACGACGGCATAAATTACATGGATAAAGACAATGCAACAAAATAAACGATTAGAATTGTGGGTTGGTGTGTTTGTGCTAGCCGGCATTTGTGCCTTCTTAGTGTTAGCGTTTAAAGTGGCTAACATACAAAGTTTTGGCAGTACTGAAACCTATACTCTTAAAGCACATTTTGACAATATTGGCGGTTTAAAAGTACGTTCACCGGTTAAAGTCGGTGGTGTTACTGTCGGTGAGGTAACGTCTATTACGTTAGATAAACAAACGTATGTACCGATTGTTACTGTAGAGATTAATAAAAAGTATGGTTATTTCCCAGAAACCAGCTCAGCCTCGATTTTAACATCAGGGTTATTGGGTGAGCAGTACTTAGGTATTCGTCCGGGATTTATTGATACTGATACCGAGATGCTACATAACGGGGATTTAATTGAAGACACTAAATCTGCGTTAGTATTAGAAGATATGATTGGTCAAGTGCTGTATAGCCTTGGCGGCGATAAGAAATAATGAGGAGAACCACCATGAAATTTACACGAGGCTTAATGCTGTGTTTATTGGCCGTACCAATGTTGGCTCAAGCAACGACAGTCGATCAAACTAACCCTTATAAAATGATGGATAAAGTATCTGCGCATTTGTTTGGTACGTTAAAAGCGGAACAAGCAAAAATTAAAGCTAACCCCGAAGAGCTAAGAGTGATCGTTAAGCAAGAGTTATTGCCTTATATTAATGCTCGTTATGCCGCTTACAAAGTTTTAGGATCTAATTTACGTAATACAACTGCAGCGCAACGTGATGCATTTACAGCGGCATTTACGGATTATTTAGTGGCATCGTATGCACAAGTATTAACGCAATACACAGGTCAAAAAATCGAATTAGAGTCACCAAAAGCTGTTCCTGCTGATCGCAGTATAATTTCGGTTCGAGTGGATATTGTTGATCCGCAACGCCCGCCAATTCGTCTTGATTTTAAATTACGTTTAAATAAAAAAACCAAAGAATGGCAGGGATTTGACATGGTAGCTGAAGGTGTCAGTATGCTTTCAACTAAACAAAGTGAATGGAGTGGTCAGCTACGTACCAAAGGTATTGATGCGGTAACACAAAGTTTACGTGATTTGGCGGCAAAACCGATTCAAATAGAGACCAACTAACCATGGCTGTGGATAAGATAAGTTGGCAGATGATTGCGGAAGGGCAATACCGCTTGTCAGGGTCGTTAGATCGTGACACAGTGCCTGATTTTTGGCGCCAAAAAAAACAATGGATGCCACATAATAAGCAGTTAACACTCGATCTTGCTGACTTGTCTCGAGTAGACTCTGCAGGCATGGTAATGTTGCTGCATTTATGCCAGTACCTTAAGCAAACGGGGAGCCGTGTGATATTACACAATGTCCCTAAGCAGCTTAAGACGCTGTTTCGCTTAAGCCATATCGAACCAATGTTAGCAGCTTGCATGGAGTAAGCTGTAGAGAGGATAGCTTGTGGAAATCTCTGAAATTAAACAAATTCTAGAAAGCGCTTTAGACGTTGATGAAATCATCGTAAAAGGTGAAGGTAGCCACTATCAAGTGATCGCAGTGGGTACATTATTTGACGGCATGAGCCGTGTTAAAAAACAACAAACAATTTATGGTCCATTAATGGATCGTATTGCAGCAAACGACATTCACGCGTTAAGTATTAAAACATATACGCCTGAAGAATGGGCGCGTGATAAAAAATTAATGTCGTTATAGAGAGCTAAATGATGCAAAAGTTTCGTATTCAGGGCAGTGGCCCATTAAGTGGTGAAGTGGCTATTTCTGGTGCTAAGAATGCAGCACTACCGATTTTATTTGCAGCGTTACTTGCTGAAGGTCCGGTAGAAATTGCCAATGTGCCTCAGTTACGTGATATTGATACCACTATGGAATTACTATCACGTTTAGGCGTGAAAGTGTCTCGTAATGGTTCATCTGTACACATTGATGCTAGTGATGTGAATGAGTTTTGTGCACCGTATGATCTTGTAAAAACCATGCGTGCATCTATTTGGGCATTAGGTCCATTAGTGGCACGTTTTGGTCAAGGTCAAGTGTCATTACCCGGTGGTTGTGCAATTGGTGCACGTCCGGTTGATTTACACATTGTGGGTCTTGAGCAGCTTGGCGCAACGATCACCTTAGATGAAGGTTATGTTAAAGCCTCTGTCGATGGTCGTCTTAAAGGCGCACATATCGTAATGGATAAAGTCAGTGTTGGCGCAACCGTTACTATTATGTCTGCAGCAACACTTGCTGAAGGCACAACCGTCATTGAAAATGCTGCTCGTGAACCAGAGATTGAAGATACTGCCGCATTCTTAAATGCGATTGGCGCTAAAATCACTGGCGCAGGCACGGCAACCATCACGATTGAAGGTGTTGAACGTCTTGCTGGTGGTAACCATGAAGTGGTTGCTGACCGTATTGAAACCGGTACGTTCTTAGTGGCAGCTGCAGTTTCTGGCGGTAAGATCGTATGTCGCAATACTAAGCCTGAACTACTTGAAGCTGTACTTGCTAAGCTAGAAGAAGCGGGCGCATTGGTTGAAACAGGATCTGATTGGATCAGTCTTGATATGACCGATCGTGAGCTTAAAGCCGTGAATATTCGTACTGCGCCGCATCCAGGTTTTCCAACCGACATGCAAGCACAATTTTCGCTATTGAACTTAATCGCGAAAGGCACAGGTATTATTACTGAAACGATTTTTGAAAACCGTTTTATGCATATTCCTGAATTGATCCGTATGGGTGCCCACGCTGAAATCGAAGGTAATACTGTGATTTGTGGTGATACCGATGGTTTAAGTGGCGCACAAGTAATGGCGACGGATCTACGTGCATCAGCTAGCTTAGTGATTGCAGGCAGCATTGCGAAAGGCGAAACCATTGTCGATCGTATTTACCATATCGATCGCGGTTACGAATTTATTGAGCAAAAATTCAGTGCGCTAGGAATGAACATCGAGCGTATCTCTGAGTAAGCTGTAATAGTTTCAAGCAAAAAAAGCCTCGCACTGTGCGA
>SAMEA5043655__coassemble_60_pt1 | contig 27266 bp, 23 predicted proteins | sample SAMEA5043655__metabat2_low_PE_001 | metagenome-assembled genome bin SAMEA5043655 (sample SAMEA5043655) | Gadus morhua
TGTTTAGAATCGGCAGAAATGTTAGTGCCAACTTATCCTGTGCGGCGCTTTAACGGTAGTGTTCAGGTGCAACTTATCGTTTCTTTAATACGCTAACAGGGAGCAATGATGTCTAATTATATTAAGTTTAATTTGTTCTCTTTTCGCGGCAAGATGAAAATACTCCATATAAGTTGGTTGGCGTTTTTTATTACTTTTATGGTGTGGTTTAATTTTGCACCTTTGTTGCAAGCGGTAAAAACGTCATTAGGATTAACCACCGAGCAAATTAAAACCTTATTAATATTAAATGTGGCGTTAACGATCCCGGCGCGGGTTGTGGTTGGCATGCTGACGGATAGATATGGTCCACGGATAGTGTATAGCTTGTTATTAGCACTATGCGCCATTCCCTGTTTTGTGTTTGCGTTTTCAACTACGTTTATGCAAGCCGCGATGGCCCGTTTTGCCCTCGGTTTTATTGGGGCAGGGTTTGTGATCGGGATTCGGTTGGTGTCTGAATGGTTTCCACATCATGAACTCGGTACTGCTGAAGGTATTTATGGTGGTTGGGGTAATTTTGGCTCTGCTGCTGCTGCGTTTACATTGCCGTCATTAGCATTGTGGTTTGGTGGTGATGATGGTTGGCGTTATGCAATGGCGGTGACTGGCGGGTTAAGTGTTATTTTTGCTGTCATCTTCTATTTCACTGTTACAGATACCCCCAAGGGCGCAACGTATTATAAATCCAAGCATATCGGGGCGATGGAAGTGACCTCACGCAGTGATTTATTGTTATTAATCATAATGAAAATTCCGATGTATGCGGCAATGGCGTTATTAGTCTGGAAGCTATCATCACCAGCGATTGACATGTTAGAAGTTGAGATTAGTTATGCTATTTATATAGGATTAGTAGGGCTTTATTTTATTGATATTAAACAATTATGGTTAGCTAATCGAAAGATATTAACGGAGCCAGTACCTGCCATACATCGTTATTCATTTCGTCAGGTTGCAGTGCTTAATGTGCTTTATTTTACCACCTTTGGATCAGAGCTGGCTGTTGTCTCAATGTTGCCTTTATTTTTTGCTGAGATATTTACTTTAACGCCTGTGATGGCGGGGGTGGTTGCGTCTTCTTATGCGTTTATGAATTTGATTTCTCGCCCAGGAGGTGGTTGGTTATCGGATAGATTTGGTCGTAAAGCAACGTTATTGATTTTAACGGCGGGTTTAGCGATGGGGTATTTGTTAATGGCGAATATTACTGTCGGTTGGCCCCTATGGAGTGCGGTGTTAGCGGCAATGATTTGTTCGTTCTTTGTCCAATCTGGCGAAGGGGCAGTATTTGCTGTTGTGCCATTAATTAAACGCCGTATGACGGGTCAAATTGCTGGGATGACAGGGGCGTATGGCAATGTGGGGGCAGTGTGTTATCTGACTATTTTATCCATGGTTGAATACAGTACTTTTTTTATCATTATCGCATTAACTGCTGTTATCGGTTTTGTGACGTTATTGGCGCTTAAAGAGCCGTCAGGAAAAATGGCAGAAATTAATGATGATGGCAGTGTGACCTTAATTGATGTCGGTTAATTGATGTCGGTTAGTTGATGTTAGTTAATTATGTTGGTTAATTGATGTCGGTTGATCATACAGATAAATCATGTCGGTTTATCATGTAGGCAATAGTATGGATTACTAGTATCAGTTAATGGTGTAAATGAATAAGGAAGATCATGACGGTAGCTAATCTGATTGTACGTTATGGTGGTTATTCTGATGCGGGGAAAAAGCAACATAATCAGGATGCCTTTGCGGTGTTATCACCATCAAAAGCAATAGAGTTACAGCACAAAGGAGTCGTTGCTTGTATTGCTGATGGCGTCAGTTGTAGTAATCGCAGTTATATTGCTAGTCAATTGAGTGTGACTCACTTTATTGAAGATTATTTAGCGACAGCAACCACCTTATCTGTCAAAGAAGCGGCATCTTCAGTACTAAATACGCTTAATTTATGGTTATTCCATCATGGACAGCAAGCCGATTTACCACAAGATGCGCCGGTGACGTCATTGTCGGTAGTGATCATTAAATCGAATACTGCTCATGTATTCCATATTGGGGATTGTCGGGTTTATTTATGGCGTGATAATAATTGTCGTTGTTTAACCCAAGATCATCGTCGTGCTCACTATGATGGGCAGCATTATCTTACGCGAGCATTAGGTATCGACGCCCAACTGCAAGTCGATTATCAGTCAGTACCCCTGAACGTGGGTGATAAGTTAGTGATGACGACGGATGGTATCCATGATGAGAGTGATGTCGTGCAGTATCTCGATAAGATTTTCCACGTAGATAACATGCCACCATTATTATCGACTCAACATGGGTGTCAGTACTTAGAACGGCAAGCATATCAGCTTGTGAGTAATGCGCAGCAGCTTGGGTCACAAGATAATACCAGTTGTGTGATATTAGACATTGAAGCCTTACCAAGGTTAGCGTTTGATGAAGCGTTGCTTGAGTCTGTTAATAAAACCATTCCTTTAGCGCTCAAGGTTGGGCAACGGATTGATCAATTTGTGATTTGTCGAGTGCTTGATGCGGGTTGTCGAAGTTATCTTTATTTGGCGCAATCTAATGATGATAAACAGTATTATGTGCTAAAAATGCCTTCACCGAACCGAGTGGATGATAGTGACTATTTACACTGCTTTGTGCGCGAAGGCTGGCTTGGGCAACAATGTCAGCATGCAGGGGTTATGAAAATATTTAACCATAATGCGCAATCTGTGTTTCTTTATCATGTGTGTGAGTTTGTTGAGGGAATAACTTTGCGCCAATGGATCATGGATAATCCGCAGCCATCATTAACAACGGTACGAATGATTGTGGCAGACATTGTGACGGTGATGCGTACTTTGCAGCGACAGGGGATTTATCATGCAGATATAAAACCAGAAAATATTATATTACACTCAGATTTAAGTGTGACCTTGATTGATTTTGGCAGCGCGTGGGTCAATGGTTATCAAGAGTTATACTCATCAGTAAAAATGAAGCATCCATACGGAGATTTAAATTATTTGGCACCTGAATGTCATGCTGGTGGACAACCTTCCATTTTGAGTGAGCAATTCTCATTAGGGATTGTGATATATGAAATGTTGACTGGAGCATTACCGTATCAACGGTTGAGTTCGCACTCATCGCCTCCTGTGGCAATGAAAATGCATTACACGACCATTAGATCTTATCGGCAGGATTTACCTGTATGGCTAGAGATTAATTTAAAAAAAACCTGTCATCCTGATGCTCAACATCGTTATCAAGCCTTATCTGAATTGGTAAAAGCACTCAATACTCCGCCATCCACCGCCTTACCTATGCTTTTTCAGCAACCATTAATCGAACGAAATCCATTATTATTGTGGCAACTTATTAGCATAATATTGTTCATTATTGTGTTATTACAAGGTGTTTTTTCCTAATAAATGTAAAACAGCGTAAAGTTAGCCTATGTTGGTGTATTCAAAAAACCAGCTTTGGTAGGCTTGTATGCCTATTTGGTATGTTGTGTTGGTGGCAAGAGTGGTTATTCATTGCTGGTTTGTCCTAGCGCATGTTGTTTAATGTTCTAGGAAGTAGATCATGATAAAACGAAAAGTTATTTCAGTGTTGGTTATCGCAACGATGGCGTTGATGGCTGAAGGTTGCGATAGTGGTTCGAAGCCGCACTCTCCGGCTCCTTTTTCAACGACTGCACAAGTTGAAACACAATCGATTCAAGCGCGTAATTTAACCCAGCAAGTTATGGGCTACGGCGTAATAAAAAGTCATAATGTAGTGACACTAAAAAACCTGCAAACCAATAAAATCACAGCAATTTTTTTTACTGAAGGGCAACGTGTAGCCAAAAACCAAGTACTAGTGCAGTTAGATCCGCGAGTTGCAGATGCCAAAGTTGCTCATGATCAAGCGTTAGTTGTTGCTGCTAAATTGACATTGCATCGTCAAGCCGTCTTAAGCGCGAAAGGAGTAACGTCACACAGTCTTTATGATAGCAGTGAAAGTGATTATAAGCAGGCATTAGCGCAACTCACCCAAGATAAAACATTGTTATCTGAATTAGCAATTAAAGCGCCTTTTTCAGGAGTGATTAGCCAAACTGATTATCATGTTGGTGATGTTGTTACGGCAGGTACTGATATTGCAACCTTATATTCTCCGCAGCATTTAATTGTCGAATATCAATTGCCGGCCTTACAACGACAAGATTATAAACTTGGCCAACAAGTATTAGTACATTCCGAGGTCATGCCATCCATTAATGCGGTAGCTACAGTTACTTATATTGCGCCAAATACAGCCACTGGATTAGTGATCCTTAAAGCTAAATTACCTACATCCGCGCCGTTTTCCCCTGGGCAAAATGTCAAAGTTATCCAAAAAACGCATTTATTACGCCAGCAAGTGACGATCCCTACCGCAGCGTTAATGACCAATATTCAAGGCGCACAAGCCTTTGTCGTGATCAACAATAAAGCGCGTTTACGTGATGTCAAAGTCGGTAATTATTACGATGGTTATGTGCAAATTCTGTCTGGATTAACGGTTGGAGAGCAATTGGTTGTTAATGGTCAAAACTATTTACGCACAGATCAAAAAGTAGAAATTATCCATTCACAACCGTCACAACCGTCACAAGCCAAAATTCAGCCACAAGTAGGTAAAGCATGAAATTAACTGAACTTTGCTTACGCCGTCCGGTGTTGTGCACCGTATTATGGCTCATTCCCGTTTTTATTGGGTTGCTGTTTTGTCAAAAATTACCGTGGCGTTATACACCACAAATTAGTCAATCAAAAATACAAATATCAGTACATGATAGTGCGCTTGCTGCGCAAAATATGATGACTGAAGTGTTGATTCCAATTCAAAATGCCATTGCTGGTACGGAAGGAATTCGCCATTTATCAGCAACAGCGCGTCAAGGTCGCGGTAGTATTATTATTGATGTTGCAACCAGTATTGATGACAGTGGAATCGATACTTTGGTGAGTGAGATCCATAATGATATTGGTAATATAGAAAGTCAGTTACCTGATGATATTTCTCCGCGAGTGTCTAAATCGGATGATCAGGGCATGCCCGCGATGCTGATTGGTTTAACGCCAGGGCCGCATCAAGCAGAATATGAGTTTCATCAATATGGCATTGATACGTTGTTGCCACAGTTAGAGCAATTACCCGCTGCTGGGGCAGTGAGTGTGGCGCCAAGTGCTGGTCAATCGGTATTGATCACTCTAAACCCAGATAAAGTGCAATATTACGGTTTAACATTAAATAATGTCATGAATAAGATCTCGGATGTTGACAGCATAACCGCGTTGAGTGGTCAAACATCGGGTTCACAAAGCCAATATCAGTTGGTATCAACAGGTGCGATTGCAAATTTAGATGAGATTAAAAATACCATTGTTGCAACGTATGCTCAGCAACCGATTCGGTTATCGCAAGTCGTAACGGTTACGATAGGTACGCCAAGCAGTCAACTTGAGGTTAAGCCCCTCATTGATTTTTCAAACAAGAGTGCGATGTTGTTCGTGCTTAATCCACAATATACCGCAACAGCAAATCCGTTAGTCTTATCACAACAAGTACATCAATTACTTGATTCAACAACCTTGCCTAGTGGTATGAAGGCGACGGTTTTATTGGATAAATCGACCTTTATTGTGACTTCACTCAATGATGTTTATTTTGCGATTGGGTTAGCGGTATTGCTGGTGGCTGGTGTGATCTGGTTATTTTTAGGTAATCTGCGGATTGCACTGATCCCGATTGTGACTATCCCTGTGTGTCTATCATGTTCGTTTATTATTCTTAAACTGGCAGGGTTTAGTATTAACTCTTTGACCTTATTGGCAATGCTATTAGCAGTAGGGCTAGTGGTTGATGATGCGATAGTGGTGGTTGAGAACGTGCATCGTCAATTACGGCATCATTCATCCGTACGTAAAGCGACAGTCATTGCTTGTCGTCAAATTGGATTTGCGATTATTGCGACCACATTAACATTAGCGGCGGTTTATATTCCTGTCGGGTTAGTCGATGGAATTACGGGGCAGTTATTCCAACAATTTGCATTCACATTGGCAGGAACCGTGATTATTTCGGGGGTGGTAGCATTAACCTTATCCCCGATGATGTGCAGTAAAATGATGAATCATAAACCCGCAGGTCGGTTTGAAGTGTGGATAAATGATCAACTGACTCGCCTTGCTATCGCCTATCAGAGGGTGCTAGCGGTAACCATTGATTACCGTAAAACCACATTAATGGTGATGGTGATTATTTTAGCCAGCAGTTATTGGCCGTTTATGCAGACCCCATCAGAAATGTTACCAAGTGAAGATTCTGGGCAAATTTTCTTATTCCAACCTTTAGTGGGTAGCAGTGATGATGCCAGTGAGCAGAAAATGATTGATAATATGAATCAGCAACTGCATCAAATCCCTGATATTGAACATGTAGCAATTTTAACCAGTAGTGATTTTATTCGTGGTTTTGTGACCTTAAAACCATGGGATCAGCGTAAGTTATCAGCTCTTAAAATTAGTGAAATGATCAATGCACGTTTAAAAATTGGCGGCAATATGGTCTTTACTGGCGTGATCCCTGCTATTGATACTGGCGGTGGTCGACGTGGGAACAGTGGCGGTATTGATATTAACGTTAGTAGTAATGTTGGTGAGCAAACATTGGCACAAGGAATGACAGAAGTTACCCATAAGATCCAGCAATCACCGTTGTTTGATCATGCGAGAAGTGCACTAAAGTTCGACCAGAATCAATTTAGTATTCATATTAATCGCGTATTAGCGTCGCAATATGGTGTCTCGCTACATAATATTCAGCAAGTGTTGAAACTGGCAATGAGTGGTAAATCATTCAGTAATGACATGAGCTACCAAGGCACTAATTACCCATTGCATCTGCAATTACAATCTATATACACGCTAACCCCTGATGCGATAAAACAACTGATGATCAGCAATAATAAAGGCACATTAGTCCCGTTATCTGAGCTTATCACGATTAAAAATCAACTTGGCCCGCGTTCACTTGAACAATATGATCGTGCTACATCTGCTTCATTATCGATTAGATTAGCGGATGGTGTCAGCATGGGGCAGGGGATTAAAGCATTAAATCAGCTATTACCAACATTACTTCCTGCTAATGCCCGTTATAGTTATGTTGATGGGGCTAAGCAATATTTGGATGCTAATCATCAAATGCTATTTGTGTTTGTGGCAGCGTTAGTGTTTATTTATATGGTGCTGAGTGCGCAGTTTGAAAGCGTAGTTGATGCATTGGTGGTAATGCTGTCATTACCGATTACGTTGTCAGTGGCATTGTGGGCATTATATTACAGTGATTACAGTCTCAATGTGTATTCACAAATAGGGTTAGTCACTCTGATTGGTTTGATCTGTAAACACGGGATTTTGATCACTGAATTTGCCAATGAATTGCAGGCGCAAGGTTACTCAGCGCGAGAGGCTATTTTAGAAGCAACCAAAACCCGTTTAAGACCGATATTAATGACCTCACTGACGATGATTTTAGGAACCTTACCTTTGTTATGTGAATCAGGTCCTGGCGCTAATGCAATGGGATCGTTAGGGGTGATTATTATCGCAGGGATGGCATTAGGGATTGTCGATCCGTTATTTGTGGTGCCGAGTGTGTATTTAATGGTGCAAAAATTAAAGCGTACCAAGCCGACAGTATCCGCTACTGGTGTCGATTAAAGTGGGTATTACCACTGCTGTAGATTAGCAGCAGTGGTTTTAATACTGTTATCGTGAGCATTGATATAAGTGTTAATACTATCATTGTATCCAAAACCAACTAGACTCTAAGCATAACTATGGCTGTTGTTAGTCGATCTGTTGGTATTGATTGAGGTACGTAAAAGAATTATGCAAGAAAAGGCTAATTTGTGGTATTGCTAGCGGTTTTATACTTTTTTTTAAAATAAACTTTGCTGCGAATTAACGTTTTTATATTGCTAGACAAATAGTTACAATTAGTTGCTTAAAAATCAATCTAGCAGTGCTTTATTTTTGTTGTTGAAAACGGCAGAATGAGCATACATTTGAGCTCTGTCGCCTATTTGAACTAATTTTTGATAAAAGATATAGCAGTTTATCGAGTAGGTGGTAAGGTCTCACCGCATTCCGAATTCTTAAAGTAAAAGGTTACAAATATGTCTGATGTACCAATGTCTGTTGCAAACGTTGCCGCTGTCGCCCAGCCCGTTGCTGAATCTTCAGGTTCTATCTGGGGTTATGTTGCAGCTGGTAGTGTAGCGTTATTGGTGTTAGCGGGTATCTTCGCTTACCGCAAAATAAATCAACCAGCATTTGTTATTAAGCAGGTTCGTAAGAAAAACCTCAAAGAAATGCAAAAACAGGGTACAGAGAACTCTGAGTTTATGGTTGATATGGATCGCTTACTTGATTCTATTCTGCGCTATACAACTGAAAATAAAAAGAAAGGTTCAGATGTAGTAACATTGCTTAAGCCATTGAACGATAAAGAGCGTATTAAAACGCCACGTGATATGTATCAATCAATGATCTTCATTGCTAAAGACGTAAATGACACTGCACTTGCTAAAGATCTTCAAAATAAGTCAAAGCAAGTAAAATCAAGTTCAGCATTGATGGCTGGCCTGTTAAAGCGTGCAGGCATTAACTAATTTATTTTTAAGATAATACCGACATTCTAAAGGCTGAATATATTCAGCCTTTTTTTATACCTGTTAATTGTGATTATGATGGTTGTGGTTGAAGTTTTTTTGCAAAATCACGACGAACAATATCGAGTGCCGACAATACAGTGTGAGGATCGATAGCGTTATCTTCTAACAGGCAGATGAGATCAACGGCTAATTTAACCTCGGCTGGTGCATTGTCTAATGGTGATGCTGGGACGTTACTGTTACTCATCAATCAATCTCAAGTTAGGTGTTATTTAAGTGTAGCGTGATAAAAATTAGTGCTGGCCGTAAATTACCCTTTTCGTTCTCGACGATTAATTTCATTTTCAAGTTGAATCAAAGCGGCTTGGCAACGATTAATACGACCTTCTAATGCCAGAATTTCTTTTTGTGCTTGTTGTTGCTCAAACTGAGAATTACAACGATTAAATATTGCTTCTTTATCACGCAGCATAGACTTTAAGCGCCGTTCCCACTCTTTATGTTTATTAAGGTCTTGATAGATATCATTGATTGAACGTTGCCAGCGTACTGCTTGTTTGGGTTCATTTTTACGAATTTTTTGGGTGGCAAATTCACGCTGAATAGCATGTATTTGAGCGATTAATTTTTCACACACATGCTGGGTTCGTTCAGGTAATAGCTTTCCTGCTTGCTGTTCTTTTTGTAGGGCTGCCAGTTCTTGTGCTACCTCTGCTACACAAGGTGTCAGTAATTTACTGTGATTACGGAATAATTGTTGATCAAATAATGGTCGTTGCGCTTCTCCTCGTATACGGTCTGTTTCTGCCGCTTGTTGTTGTAACTGCTCAATGAGCTCTTGTAGTCGAGAAAGATCAATCATTGCAATACCTATAAATGGCGATTATTAAAACCAAGCTTGCCAAGCCAGCTTAGCTGCAAGAATAAAGACCACGGTAATAAAAACGGGACGAATAAATTTAGCACCGAAATGGATGGCTGAATGTGCCCCTAGATAAGCACCTACCATTAAACATCCTCCCATTGTTAAGCCTAATGCAATATTCACATGGCCTAAAATAATAAAAGTGATTAACGAAGTAATATTGCTGGTGAAATTCATCGCTTTGGCTAAGCCACAAGCGCGTAGCATGTCTAATCGATACAGCACTAAACTTGAGACCGTCCAAAATGCGCCTGTACCAGGGCCTGCCAAACCATCATAAAATCCTAAGCTGCAACCTTGTAGCCACTGTTTATATTTGAAGGTTTTCGTTACCGCAGGAAGTTGGGTTTGATCTGGATTGGGATGAGGATGCCATAAGCTATAGATTGCAACAGCAAAAATCACCAGAGGCAGGGCTTTTTCTAACCAAGCTCCGCTAATGAGGTTAACGATAAGGGTGCCAATAATTGCCCCGATAAAGGTCGCAATAAAAGATGCTCGCCAAAACTGAGGCTTAAATAATTGTTTCTTATAATAGGTCCATGCGGCTGTTGATGAAGCAAAACTGGCGGCGAGTTTGTTAGTCCCAAGCGCAATGTGAGGCGGAAGGCCAAGGGAGAGCAATGCGGGGACGGTAAGCATACCACCACCGCCTGCTACGGCATCAATAAAGCCTGCGGCTAATGCAACAAGACCAAGTATCAATAAGCTACTTGGCTCTATCATATCAATCATTTCAATGCTTTTTATTATGGTTAAGATGATTAGTTGTATTCAATGACGCGTTTAAAAGGAGGCAAAGAATCCAGCAGTGCCTTTCCATAACGACGATTGATAATACGACGATCTAAAATGACCACTCTACCAGAATCACGTTCTTTACGCAGCAGACGACCAACCGATTGAATCAGTTTTTTGCTGGCTTCAGGAACAGAAATTTGTAAGAAAGGATTTCCGCCACGGCTTTCAATATATTCTGCATGCGCTTCTTCAACGGGTGATGTTGGCACTGCAAATGGAATTTTGGTGATAATTAGATTTGTTAATAAATCACCGGGTAAATCAAGTCCCTCTGAAAAACTGCCAGTACCAAATAAAATACTTGGCAGACCGTTTTTACAATTGTCTTTATGTTTTTTTAGGGTTTCATTACGTGATTCTTCACCTTGAACCAGTAATTGCCATTTATTTTTCTTTGCCAGAGGGCGCAGTGCCTCTGCCACTTTGTTCATCTGCCAATAAGACGAAAATAGTACTAGACTCGCAGTTTCACCTTCAAGATATTCAGGTAATACTTCGATCAGTAAGTCAGTAAATTGCTCTGCTTGTGGCTCTAGTTTTAAGGCTGGGATCACTAAACGAGCATTATTTTGGTAATCAAACGGTGATGCCAGTGCAAGAAAGCGTGTACCTTCGGTTTCAGACTCTGAGATCCCCGATTGACGACAAAAGAAGGTGAATTTATTTAATGCGCGTAATGTTGCAGAAACTAAAATAGCCCCTGCTGCGCGACTCCATAGCAATTGATCGAGACGATAGCCCACTTCTAATGGTGACACTTCAATAATGTAATCATTCTCACGTTCAGGACTTTTTTCTATCCAGCGTGCAAGTGGAGCCCCTTTTTTATGGTTTGGTTGTGCCATCAATGACCAAACTTTCTCTAAATTTTCAAGACGTTGTAGGTAAAAACCGATTTCAGTAAGTGCTTGCTCACCTAAGCGTGGAATAATGATGTTTTCTTTGGTGCGCTCAGAGATAAGATCTTGAATTTTACCGAGTGATTGTAACGCTTTCTTACTGGCTTCTTTACAGCCTTTGGCTTCTTCTTCGAGCCATTGTGGTAATTCACCATGCTCAAAGCGATAGACACCATCTTTATTGAATTTGCCTGAATCAATATTATTGGCAATTTGATTTAAGGTGGGTACTAAGTGCTGAATACTGTCTTGAATGGCATTTTGGAACCGATTGGCTTTTTGATAGTCGGCTAATTCCGCAAACTTAGACACAATCTGATTGAGCTTTTCAAGCCAGGTTGCCGCCCCTTTTAGGCTTGAAGCTGCTGATGAAAAGTCACGTGCAACTTGTGGTAAATGATGCGCTTCATCAATCACATAAATAGTTTGTTCAGGTTCAGGTAAAATTACCCCGCCGCCTAATTCAATGTCAGCCATTAATAACGCATGGTTGGCCACAATCACATCTGCTTTATCTAGGTGTTCACGCGCTTTAGCAAATGGACAGCTACGATGTTTTGGCATGCCAGCATGACAGCTGTGTTTATCTGCCATGATTTGTTGCCACACTTTATCAGGAACAGTAGTGGGCCAACTGTCGCGATCACCATCCCATTTGTTTTGTTCTGTGGCTTTTAACATGCGCTTGAGTAAATCGAGGTCAGATTTTTTTGGTTTCTCTTCCCACATACCCAGCTGTAACTCACTGTCAGTTGAACAACTGGCTTCTAATTTGTGGTTACAGCAATAGCGTTGACGACCTTTAGCCAGAATAAAGCTAAATTCCCGCGGAAAAATTTGATTAAACAAAGGTAAATCTTTGGTGATTAACTGTTCTTGAAGTGCCACCGTCGCGGTAGAAATCAATAGTTTTTTATTATTGAACAGTGCAAAAGGGATCCCGCCTATTAAATAGGCAAGCGATTTACCGATCCCCGTTCCCGCCTCTGCCACAAGAATACGATTTTTTTTGTGGTATTCACCCGCAAGTGTTTTGGCTATTTCTGCGACTAAATAATTTTGCGCGCGGCGTGGAATAAAGTTATCCAGTTGATGACCAAGGTTGGTGTAGCACTGTTTGATATCGCTTTTTATGGTGTTGTGCAGCATGGTTGAAACTTCATAAGGACCGGGGAAATGCATTATAGCATGAAGCGCTAAATGTGAGCGGTAACAAAATTTTCGCTATTTATATTTGAAAATGACGGGTAGCTCACGGTTTTTTACTTTGGTTACATTTGCTTTGTAAGGGTTATCTTTATGCAAACTAAAATTTTGCAAATGATAATAAGGAGTGGTTTTTTATTCTGATTTATAGGTGTTTTTAGGTTGATTAGTAATGCAATACACAGTTATTTACATCTGTTAATCTAATGTTAATTTCATTTTTTTACTTAATTTATTGTGATTAATATCTAACTATTTTCATCTAACTTATTGTTTTTGTGATGTGTTTTATGTTTTTTTATATTTAATTTAGGTTATTTGACAAAAATATTGAACTTCTGTCAGGATGTGAGCCATAGATTACTTCCCCTTGATATTTTAGTGTTTTGTTTTTTAACAAGGCGCATGTCGAAGGGAATATAAGGACAGGGAATCTCAGGATTGAGATTTACAACAATAAGAAAGGCAGTGGACATATCATGAAAAAATCTCTATTAGCGTTAGCCGTTTTAACTGCAGCTGGTTCTGCAAATGCTGGCATCAACCTTTATGATGCAAATGGCGTTAAAGTTGATCTTTCTGGTGCGGTTGAAGTACAACTTTATGATGATTTTGAAAAGCACGGCGATTCAACTATTCGTTTAGATGATGGTGATCTAGCTCTTAACGCAACGGTTGCTGTGTCTGAGAACCTAAACGTTGTTTCTGGTACTGCATTCAAATATGAAAGCCGTGATCTACAGAACTACGAGCTATGGGCTGGTTTTTCTGGTGACTTCGGTACACTAACTTTTGGTCGTCAACTTCTAGTTTCTGATGATTCAGGCATAGGTAAAGACTACGAGCTAGGTGCAGGTCAAATTGATTTTGCACAAACTGAAGGCGACCGTGTTGCTAAGTACGTTTACGATAACGGTACTTTCTACACTGCTGTTTCTCATGAAATGGATACTAATCACAGCACAACAATCACTGATGGTCGTGTTGGTTTCCGTACTGGCGGTCTAGATATTCGTGCATACGGTTATGACGGTAAGCGTATTGGCCTTAAAGGTTTAGTTGAAAATGGCGAGCTAGCTGACGGTACACCAATCATTATTCCTGGTAAAGCTGGCGAAAATATTCGTGGTTATAACCTAGAAGCACAATATGCGATGGGTGCTATCAACCTAGCAGCATCTTTTGGCCAAGTTGAATACAAAGATGCTGGTACTAAAGTAACCGATAAGAAGATTGATCTGTATGAAATCAACGGTTCATACACTATCGACAAAACAACAATGGCGCTTGGCTATGTTCGTGGCGAAGATAAAATTGCTCACGGTAACGTAATCAACAACGTATACGCAAACGTAACTCAACAATTACACAGCAATGTACGTGCATATGTTGAACTTGGTTACGCTGACGATAAGAAAGATACTTTAGAAGATTTCGGTTACGTTGCTGGTCTAGAAGTTAAATTCTAATCAAGCCATAACGTAATGATTGATAAGGCCGCCTTTATTGGCGGCTTTTTGCTATTTTCCAATTATGTGGGTAATTATTGTTATCACGCGAATTAAGCAGTAGTGATAACAATGATCAGCCAATAAAAATTAGAAATATATTAGACATATTAAGGATCAATGATGAACAATAAATTATGGTTATTAGTCGCGTTATTTTCAGTGAGTACGCATGCCGCAACGTTATCAGTAGCAGATAAAATTCAGTTATTAGCCGTTGATGGTAAAGAGGTCAAAGCTCAAGGTTGGAACACAGTCGATAGTGTTGAATTATCTGAAGGTAAACATCAAGTGGTAGTACGGTTTGATGGTGAAGTTAAGCGTGGCTCGAAATCAACCATTTATACTACTCGCCCTTATTTGTTTGAGATTGATTTAGCTAAAAAAGATGCTGAAATTACTCTGCCACGTTTAACAACTGAATCACAAGCAAAAGCCTTTTTTGAACGTGGTGCTCAGTGGCAATTAATTATTAATGGTGGTGCTGTACAACCATTAGACGGTGTTGAACTGCAAGGGGAAGGTTTTGCTGCCTACAGTGACATAGAATCACTGGTTGCTGCTTATAATAGTACTAACGGTATTGTGATTGAAAAAGGTAACGCGGTAGATTTACAACAAGTTGCGGTGAATGTCGATGACAAAACCGGCAAAGTCGAAATTACAGGCGATGCATTAACACAGTTAAAAATGTGGTATACCAAAGCCTCAAATAACGATAAAAAAGCGTTTAAAATCTGGATGGCAGAAAAAGACTTTAATTAAGTGGGTTAATAAACGTTTTTATTATTAATGTAATGGTTTTGTAGTTAAAAAGTAAAAGGCAACCAAGGTTGCCTTTTATCTATTAATATTGGCTATAGCGATAATTAATCATGGTGATAACGGCTATGCTCACGACATGCCTTACAGCGAGGTTGAGCCGGATCTTGTTCAAGATCGCTATATTCAATTTCTTCTTCACAATCTGCGCATAAGCCATACATACCCAATTTAAATGAGCATACAGCGGCGTCGACTTTTTCTAATCGGATGGCCATATCAAAAAGATTAGGAATAAAAGACGATTTAGCCATTACGATAAGATCATTAAGATCAGTATTATTGACAGCCGTGGTATTGTTATTTAAGTGATTGATTAACATTTCATTTTTTAATTGTTCTGCTAGGGATAAGTATTCAGTCTCTAGCGGATACTGAAAATTTTTATAATTCATATCGGTCATAGCCATAGTGATGATATTCAATAGGAAAGCCAGCGAGGTAATATAATTAGCCGTGCTTTGATTGAGTGTTGTTATACTGCGGCTAAATAAAAATCTAATGCAGTACCTCTAAGTGTTATTAGTCTAATCGAGATTCAATATGCTGTTGTGATTTGAATCAATTCTTTAAACGAATTTAATAAATATTGGTTACTTTTTGCTGCGATATAGCGCCCATCAATGGATAATAATAGATCTTAACAATTGAAATGAATTGTTGTTACAAGCGTCGAGTTGCGCAATAGAAAAGGTAGGTAGGTTGTTAAATGTATTGCTTGAGGTGCTAAACCTTGAATAAAGAAGTCGCGGTGAAAAGTCGTATAATACGCTATCTTTTAGTCGTTATTGGTTGGCTTGCTGTCGTTTTGGGTGTAGTGGGGATTTTTTTACCCTTATTGCCAACGACGCCATTTTTATTATTGGCGAGTGCATGTTTTATGCGGGGCTCACCGAGGTTAAATCAATGGTTACATCAACACCCACAACTTGGGCCAATTTTAGTGAATTGGCATCAACATGGCGCTGTCACAGCAGTTGTGAAGCGACGTGGAATAATAATGATAGTGCTCAGTTTTACCTTCTCAATTGTGATGGTGCCTTTGTGGTGGCATAAAGCAATGTTGCTTATCGGTATGGCGGTTTTGTTATACTGTTTTAATCGCTTGCCAGTGGTCGAACTCCAACCTGATTCAGCGTCAGTTGCCGAAGCTGACGAAAACCCATAAAATGCGTACTTATCACATAAAAATACAGCTGTTGTTAACGGCTTTATTTTTATGCTTTCGTCTGCAATCTGCAGGCTTTAACTTGAGATTACTCTGTTTGTAGTAAGAGTAAGTACGGAAAGAATGATGAACCAAGAAACATTAGATCTAATTACTAACAGCATTAAATCAATTCAAGATTATCCTAAGCCTGGTATTCTTTTTCGTGATGTCACTAGCCTAATGGAAGTGCCAGAAGCGTATCGTGCCACTATCGCTATTTTGGCTGAAAAATATCAAGATCAAGGCATCACTAAGATCATTGGTACAGAAGCTCGCGGTTTCTTGTTTGGCGCACCATTAGCATTAGCACTTGGGGTCGCATTTGTTCCTGTACGTAAACCGGGTAAATTACCGCGTGAAGTGATTGCTGAAAGTTATGAACTTGAGTATGGCAAAGATACGTTAGAAATTCATAAAGATGCGATTGTTGCTGGTGATAAAGTGTTACTTGTCGATGATTTATTGGCGACGGGTGGTACCATTGAAGCAACCACTAACTTAGTGCGTCGTTTAGGCGGTGATGTTGCTGATGCAGCGTTTGTGATTAATTTACCTGATATTGGTGGTGAAGCCCGCCTACAAGGTTTGGGGCTTAACGTTTATTCTATTTGTGATTTCCCTGGTCACTAATTTGTTATTAGCCACACCATCTCATTATTTCTTGTATATTAAGGTGATAGTTGGCTAATCATTGGGCGCTTACTCTAGCGCCCTCTCGCTCACTAAAGGGCACTATGCTAGCATTGATACTGAGTTCAATGTTTTACACATCTTATGACTATTTCGTTTATTTTCTTTGTTTTATAATGGTTGATATCGGTTACTATCATTATTGCTATGATGGCGAGAATAAAAGAAAGAGTGGCGAGTTTCGTTACACCAGATACAGTCCAGATTGATTAAGGTTATTTATAAATGAGTTATCAGGTTCTGGCCCGGAAATGGCGTCCCTATCAGTTTGCAGATGTGGTTGGACAATCGCATGTGTTAACGGCGTTAGGTAATGCCTTAGAACAAAATCGGCTTCACCATGCTTATCTTTTTAGCGGTACACGTGGGGTAGGTAAAACTACAATTGCACGTATTTTTGCGAAAGGGCTAAATTGTGAGCAAGGCATCACGTCTACACCGTGTGGTAAATGTACAACTTGCCGTGAAATCGATGAAGGGCGTTTTGTTGATCTGCTAGAAATTGATGCTGCATCACGCACTAAAGTTGAAGATACACGTGAATTATTGGATAACGTGCAATACAAACCTGCACGTGGGCGCTTCAAAGTTTATCTGATTGATGAAGTGCACATGCTTTCGCGTCACAGTTTTAATGCGTTATTAAAAACGTTAGAAGAGCCGCCTGAGTATGTAAAATTTATTTTGGCGACGACAGATCCTCAAAAACTGCCCGTAACGATTTTATCGCGTTGTTTACAGTTTCATTTAAAACATCTCGATCATCAGCAAATTCATTCACAATTAGATAAAGTATTAACAGAAGAAAAAGTTGTTTATGAAGCGCGCGCGTTAGCATTATTAGCGCGTGCCGCTGAGGGCAGTATGCGTGATGCATTGAGTTTGACCGATCAAGCGATTGCATTGGGCAATGGTAATGTCAGTGCTGAAACTGTCGCAGCAATGTTAGGTACATTAGATACCGATCAAGCGTTGTGTTTACTTGAAGCTGTAGCAACTGCTGATGCTAATACGGCCATGGCCAGTTTGCAGCAGTTAGCATCGATTGGTATTGAATGGGACAGTTTATTACGTGAACTGTCAGCACAATTACACCGTGTTGCAATGTTTCAAGCGCTGCCTGCAAGTTTAGATGATAGCTTGCCTGATGCCGAGCGAATTAATTTACTCAGTCAATTAATGACACCCCAAGACGTACAATTGTGTTATCAGATTTGCTTACAAGGTCGTCAAGATCTTTCGTTTGCACCTGATGGTCGTACCGGCTTAGAAATGGTGTTATTGCGAATGCTTGCTTTCCGCCCAGTGAGTGGCGGTAGTATTACACCACAAGCTATTATTGTGCCAAGCAGTCAGCCGACATCGTTAGCGGCACCTGCTAATACACCAGAGAGTGGTGTATCACGCGTACAAGCATTAAAAGCACAAATGCAAACACCAGTAACAAATAACGTACCGTTAGCAGCGATGCCAACCTCAGAACCGCAGCGAACACCACCTGCGGTTTCGATGCCTGCTTCGATGCCTATGTCTGAGCCGCAATCTGTTCCGGTAGTACCGTCAACACAATCATCGGTACAACCTGAACCCGCATTGCAGCCTGCGCCATTAACACCGCTGCCAGCGCAACCACAAACGACTGTTGCTCCAACACGACCATCAGCGGCATCTGGGTTGTTAGCTGCGCGTAATCAGTTACGTAGCCAAACCAAACGTGGTCAAGAAGGGCAAACAGCAGCGACATCGCCAAAAAAGCCCCTAACGGCGCCAGCTAAAAAAGTCGCAACCTCAGTGATGGATCGGATTGCGAATAAGCAAACGGCAATGCCATCAATGAAAGCCAATGCGATGCCGGCGTCGACAGCTTCCAGTCATGTAGCTGAAGATGATGAATATCGCTGGAAGCCAATGGCAAAGCCAGCCGCAGAAACGGTGGTTAAACCTGAGTTAACACCACGGGTATTGAAGCGCGCTTTAGAGCATGAAAAAACGCCAGAGATGGCGAAATTACTTGTCAATGAAGCGGCAAATCAGGATAGTTGGGCGCAGTTAGTGACTCAGCTTGATGTGCCAAAGTTAATTCAACAATTAGCATTGAATTCTGCTTTTGAACGTAAAGATGATCACATTACATTGTATTTACGATCAGCGCAGAAACATCTTCAGGCTGAGCGAGCGACGGCACAATTAAATAGCGCCTTAAATGATGTATTGCACACACAAGTACAGTTATCGATTGTTTTAGGCGAACAAGGGCAGACACCCTTGGAATTACGCGAAAGTTTGTATCAACAAAAAGTGCTACAAGCGCGAGAAAGTTTAGCGAACGATCCTAATGTTAACTTCATTTGTCAGCGTTTTGCTGCACAACTGGATGATGACAGTATTAGACCAGTTTAGAGATTTTTAACCAGACCCGATAGAGAGAGAAGAGTATGTTTGGTAAAGGCGGTATGGGCAACATGATGAAGCAAGCGCAGCAAATGCAAGAGCGCATGCAAAAGATGCAAGAAGAAGTTGCAAGCATGGAAGTTACTGGTGAATCTGGTGCTGGCCTTGTTAAAGTAACGATTACTGGTAGCCATAGCGTACGTCGTGTTGAAATCGATGAAAGCTTAATGGAAGATGATAAAGACATGCTTGAAGATTTGATTGCAGCGGCATTCAATGATGCTGCACGTCGTATCGAAGAAACACAAAAAGAGAAAATGGCAGGCGTTACCGGTGGTATGAATTTACCCGCTGGCTTTAAGATGCCTTTCTAATCAATGCGAACCAGTCATTTACTTGAGCATTTGATGGAAGCCTTACGTTGTCTGCCTGGCGTTGGTCCTAAGTCAGCTCAGCGTATGGCTTTTAATTTGCTACAACGAAATCGTCAGGGTGGCTTACAGCTCGCTGACGCGTTAAATCAAGCCATGACTGAAATTGGTCATTGTCGTGATTGCCGTACATTTACTGAAGATGATATTTGCGCTATTTGTGATAATCCTCGTCGTAAAGAAAATGGCATTATTTGTGTGGTCGAAAGTCCTGCAGATATTGTAGCGGTAGAGGCGACGGGGCAATTTTCAGGGCGTTACTTTGTTTTAATGGGCCATTTATCACCACTTGATGGTATTGGTCCGGCTGATATTGGTCTTGATACACTAGAGTTTCGTTTGCAAAAAGAAGTAATTAATGAATTAATTTTAGCCACCAACCCAACGGTTGAGGGTGAGGCTACAGCCCATTATATTGCTGAACTTTGTCATGAATATGATGTACCTGCGAGTAGAATTGCTCACGGTGTACCCGTTGGTGGCGAGTTAGAATTAGTCGATGGCACCACGTTGTCGCATTCTCTTGCTGGACGGCAGCGATTGTAACTATGGTTATGATTGCGATAAAAAAAACCGCGTTCTTTGAGCGCGGTTTTTTATTGGTTGTTATTTAGTTATTACTCATCAATAAACAGTGTTATTTGGTTGAGAACAATACTTTTGAACCATGAGTCAGGCTAGTTAGCAGCAAGGTATGTTCATTGATGACATCAATGCGGCGACTTTCTTGAGCGTTCATTCTAAAGATATCTTTAATAATATTGAGTTGTTTACTATCAAAATCATGGTTTGAACCCGAAGTGATATCTTTAAATTCTAGTGGCTCAGTTAACAAATAACCGCCACTGACATCCCAACGACCGGATTCGGAAATATGAATCGTTAGTGGTTGTGGCTGATCACTGTGTAGCTCAAGAATAGTGATGCGTGAATAAGTATGGTTTGGTAAAAATACCATATTACTATTTTGTTTTACTTTGCGTAGCTGTTGCAGTGAATCTTGTGGTAACGACTCTATCTGACTAATAGTAGTACTTTGCCATTCACGTGACATCAATAATTGTTGTTGCTTGTAATCCGTTGAAAAATAGACCCATGAGCAAACGATAATAGAACTTATCAGAATCAGCAGTGGCCAGCATTGACGTAATAGACGCGTTAATGAGGTTGAGGCGGTTAGCGACATAAGTTCGAATTATCCTTATCACTAGTGAGTAAACGTACGGTTACGTTTTCTGCTGGCATCTTACTATTATGTAAGTAATTTAAATACAGCTGGTTGTTTTGACCACCAGTGACAATAATTTCAAACGGTTTTTGATCCGGGTCCTTGTGGTATTGAATATAATTGTGAGCACAGGTTTTTATCATACTATGCCATTGTTTTATATCAGGGTTATTCTTGGGTGTATAAATTTTAACCCCGTCAACATCAAATAAAGGAGTAAACGCCGCAGATTTGGGAGGCATGCTGATGTTAACAATAATCGGTAATATAAAAGCAATGATCAGTGCGAGCCAACCTTTCCACGAAATTAAGGTTGATTTACTCTCAGTGGATGATTTTGCGTGTTGAAAATAGACTGGCGTCGAAAGGTTAAGCTGCGATTCTTTGCGCGGCGAAGAGAGTATCGGTTCAAATTCAGGCGGCGTAGAAAGAATCGCGGGCTCATTGATATCGATATTGGATTCTACCGGTGGTTTTTGACAGATGTAACCTTCCACACTGGCAATCATTTGATAGCCACGTTTAGGGACAGTTTTAACAAACTCTGGTGATTTAGTTGAGTCTTTTAAGGCTTTACGCAAGGTTGAAATCGCTTGTGTAAGGCTTGAATCATCAACTTCGAAACCTTGTTCGCGCCATACATAATCATGAATTCGTTGGCGAGTAATAATTAGGCTAGGATCTTCAATGAGCAAACTTAAAGCTCGACTTTCATTGCTACCAAGTCGAGTTAATTCATTATTATCACATTTATCTATTAAGCTGTTATCATTAGGATCGAAAATAAAACGATTTCCAATCAAATACTTAGTTGCATTTGCTGTCATTGGTTTAGCCTTGCCAAGGGTTTTATATAAACAGTATTTTATATGTTTTTTCTGAATACTGTCTGAATCTAAAAATATAAAACCGTTACTCAAAAAATATAAAAATAAAAAACATGTTATTTTAGGTTGAAATCATACAGTTTGACCATATTTATCTTTATATACTACTCATAATTTTTTTGGAGTCGAAATGAGCGAGCAAACAGTTGATAACCAAAAGGAAACACGCGGTTTCCAATCAGAAGTAAAACAACTACTGCATTTAATGATTCATTCTCTTTACTCTAATAAAGAGATTTTTTTACGTGAATTGATTTCTAACGCATCAGATGCGGCAGATAAATTACGCTTTAAAGCATTATCAAAAACTGATTTATACGGTAATGATGCAGATTTATGTGTGAAACTGGCGATTAACCCCCAAGCTGGCACCTTAACCATTAGTGATAATGGTATTGGTATGACACGTGAACAAGCGATTGAACATTTGGGTACGATTGCAAAATCAGGTACGAAAGAATTCTTTGCTCAGCTCGATGAAAATGAGACTAAAGACTCACAATTGATTGGTCAGTTTGGTGTTGGTTTCTACTCAGCATTTATTGTGGCAGATAGCGTAACGGTGAATACCCGCAGTGCTGAAGTTACCGCTGACGAAGGTGTTTGCTGGACATCAGCAGGTGAGGGCGATTACAGCATCGAGACCATCACTAAAGCAAGCTGTGGAACTGAAATTATTTTACATCTTCGTGCTGATGAGCAAGAGTTCTTAGATGAACACCGTCTGCGTGAAATTGTGGGTAAATATTCTGATCACATTGGTATTCCTGTCTTTATTCAAACAGAAGAAAAAGATGAAGAAGGCAAGGTTACTGGTTCGAAATGGGATCAAATCAACAAAGCACAAGCGCTATGGACTCGTAACAAGTCAGACATCAGCGATGAAGAGTATAAAGAATTTTATAACCACGTTGCTCATGATTATGCCGAACCATTAGCATGGAGTCATAACCGTGTTGAAGGTAAGCAAGATTACACTAGCTTGTTATACATTCCATCAAAAGCACCGTGGGATTTAAATAACCGCGATGGTCAGCATGGTCTTAAATTGTATGTGCAGCGTGTGTTCGTTATGGATGATGCACAACAGTTCATGCCGACTTACTTACGCTTTGTTCGCGGCTTAATCGACTCAAATGACTTGCCACTAAACGTATCTCGCGAAATTTTGCAAGATAACAAAGTGACTCAAGCACTGCGTAAAGCGTGTACTAAACGTGTATTGCAAATGCTTGAGCGCATGGCGAAAAATGAGCCAGAGCAATACCAATCATTCTGGAAAGAGTTTGGTCAGGTACTAAAAGAAGGCTTGGCAGAAGATTTTAGTAACCGTGAAAAAATTGCGGCATTGCTACGTTTCTCATCAACAGACAATGATTCACTCGATCAAACTGTTTCGTTAGCTGATTATGTTAGCCGCATGAAAGACGGTCAGGATAAGATTTACTACCTGACTGCAGATAACTTTAACGCGGCGAAACATAGCCCACACCTTGAGCAATTCCGTGCGAAAGGGTTAGAAGTTATTTTGATGTACGATCGTATTGATGAATACCTAATGGGCCACTTACCTGAATTTGAAGGTAAAAAGTTCCAAGCGATCACCAAATCTGATCTTGATCTATCTTCATTTGATAATGCAGAAGAAAAAGAAAAGCAGAAAGAAGCAGAAAAAGAATTCACTTCTGTGACTGAGCGCACCAAAACATACCTTGGTGAGCGCGTTAAAGAAGTACGCCCAACGTTTAAACTGCATGATACCCCAGCGGTAATGGTGACAGACGAAAACGAAATGGGTACACAAATGGCGAAATTACTTGCCGCTGCTGGCCATGAAGCACCTGAAGTACAGTACATCTTTGAATTAAACCCAGAGCATAGCTTAGTGAAGCAAATGGCTGACGAAGCTGACGAAGAAATTTTTGGTCGCTGGGTTGAGTTCTTGTTTGGTGAAGCAATGCTAGCTGAACGTGGCACAATGGATGATCCTTCACAGTTCTTAGCTGCAGTAAACAAGTTGTTGGTTAAATAACCAATTAACCCATCAAAGTCACAGACTATTCTGATAAATCATTCAATCGCGGCTTGGTCATAGTGCCAAGCTTGCGACTGAGCGCTAATCAGTGTATTTTCAGTTTTTTGCAAATTTCCACTCTATTTTAAAGGGGAACACAATGCGCATTATCCTTCTGGGTGCACCCGGTGCAGGTAAAGGTACTCAAGCTCAATTCATCATGGAAAAATTTGGTATTCCTCAAATTTCTACTGGTGACATGTTACGTGCTGCAATCAAAGCTGGCACTGAACTAGGTAAGCAAGCAAAATCAGTGATCGATGCAGGTCAACTTGTATCTGACGATATCATCCTTGGTCTTGTTAAAGAGCGTATCACTGCAGAAGATTGTGCAAAAGGTTTCCTACTTGACGGTTTCCCTCGTACAATTCCTCAAGCAGATGGTCTTAAAGAAAATGGCGTTGTTGTTGATTACGTTATTGAATTTGACGTTGCTGATAATGTAATCGTTGAGCGTATGGCGGGTCGTCGTGCTCACCTTGCTTCTGGTCGTACTTACCATGCTGTTTACAACCCACCAAAGGTTGAAGGTAAAGATGACGTAACGGGTGAAGATCTTGTTATCCGTGAAGATGACAAAGAAGAAACTGTTCGCGCACGTCTAACGGTATACCATAACCAAACTGCACCGCTTATCGAATACTACGGTAAAGAAGCGGCTGCGGGTAACACTAAGTACCTTAAGTTTGACGGTACGTTACCTGTTGCAGAAGTAAGTGCACAGCTTGAGAAAGCATTAGCATAATTGATATTGTTGATTAGCTAATGTCTTATTCATAGCTAATAACGATGTAAATGAACGGGCTTACCAATTGGTAATGCTCGTTTTTTTTGGTTTTAATATTGGGATAATATAAATAGCGTTGTTATATTGAGTGTTTTTGGTTACGGAAATGTATTCTTGAAGCTAGAAATAATATAATAAACAGCAGTGGGCACAGACAGAAAAGGATAAATTCCAATGACAACAAATAACAACTATGGGGTATTACTGGTTAATCTTGGTACGCCTGATGCACCAACAACCGCTGGTGTGAAACATTTTTTAGCTGAATTCTTACATGATAAGCGAGTGGTAGATATGACACGGTGGTTATGGTGTCCTATTTTACATGGCATTATTTTACCGATACGTTCACCTAAAGTGGCTAAATTATACCAATCAGTATGGATGGATGAAGGTTCACCACTAATGGTGTATTCACGTCGTCAGCAACAAGCCCTACAACAAACCCTCAATATACCTGTTGCTTTAGGCATGACCTATGGTGAGCCAAGTATTCAATCAGGTTTGCAACTGCTAAAACAGCAGGGATGTAAGCAAATACTTGTTTTACCGTTGTATCCCCAATATTCGGCAACAACAACGGCCGCTGTTTTTGATCGTATCGCTAAAGAGTTAAAAACAGTCCCAGAATTACCCGAACTTCGTTTTGTGAATCATTACTATGATCATCCTGACTATATTGCGGCGTTAGCTCAGTCAGCGGAAACTTTTTGGGCCGAGAGAGGCAAACCGGATTATTTATTGTGTTCATATCACGGCATTCCACAACGCTATGCTGATAATGGTGATCCTTATCCAGATCATTGTCATCAAACCACCGTATTACTGGCTGAATCGCTTGATATGCCACGCGAAAAAATGAGTATGAGCTACCAATCTATTTTTGGGCGTGAAGAATGGTTAAAGCCTTATACGGAAGCGACAATTAAATCATTAGCTGAAAAAGGCATTAAACGCTTGGATGTGATGTGCCCAGCTTTCTCCGTTGATTGTCTTGAAACACTAGAAGAAATCGCTGAGCAATGTAAAGAAGTATTTATTGAAGCGGGTGGCAAAGAGTTTAATTTGATCCCATGCTTAAATGACAACCCTGCTCATATCTTGATGATGGAAAGCTTGATTAAGCAGCATACGCAAGGATGGTAATATTCGTTTTGTTAGGAAGCTATTTTTCCTACGGTAACGATTGCGTTGGTATTTGAGGCTATTATTCGTAAAACCTATGATAGCTTTTGCTTTTATGTGCCAAATTCTGTGATAGAATTCGCAAAATTTACAACTTGATAGCCCATTGACATGAAATTTCCAGGCCAACGAAAATCTAAGCATTATTTTCCCGTACATGCTCGCGATCCACTTCTTAGTCAAACGAAGATAGAGAAGCGTTTAACACGTACTCATGTTGTGGGTATCGATCAAACATTGGTTGATATTGAAGCCTACGTTGATGATGAATTTCTGGAACGTTATGAGCTAAGTAAAGGCCATTCATTGGTAATTACTGATGAAAAAGCAGAAGCGCTTTACAATGAGTTAAAAGACAATAATCTTGTGACTCATGAATTTGCTGGTGGCACGATTGGTAATACTTTACATAACTACTCAGTATTAGCCGACGATAAATCTGTATTATTGGGCGTAATGAGTAAAGACATTGAGATTGGTAGCTATGCTTACCGTTATCTTTGTAATACTTCAAGCCGCATGGATATGAACTATCTTCAGCCTGTCAATGGCCCTATTGGTCGTTGTTTTGCGCTGATTTCTAAAGATGGTGAGCGTACCTTCGCAATTAACGAAGGTAACATGAACCAACTTAAGCCAGATAGCATTCCTGAATGTGTATTTGAAAATGCCTCTGCACTAGTATTAACCGCTTATCTTGTTCGTTGTAAGCCTGGCGATCCTATGCCAGCGGCAACAATGAAAGCGATTGAGTATGCTAAAAAATATGATGTACCAGTAGTATTAACGCTAGGTACTAAATTCGTGATTCAAGATGATCCACAATGGTGGCGTGATTTCCTACGTGATCATGTAACTGTGGTTGCAATGAATGAAGATGAAGGTGAAGCATTAACCGGTGAATCTGATCCATTAGTTGCTGCTGATAAAACCCTAGAATGGGTTGATCTTGTACTTTGTACGGCAGGCCCAGTTGGTTTATACACCGCGGGTTATACTGAAGAATCAGCAAAACGTGAAACAGCGTTACCGTTATTACCGGGTGATATTGCTGAATTTAACCGTTATGAATTTAGTCGTCCAATGCTAAAAGCAACCTGTGAAAATCCAACTAAGGTTTACTCACACATTGCACCGTATATGGGTGGCCCTGAGCGCATTAAAAATACTAATGGTGCGGGTGATGGTGCATTATCTGCGTTATTGCATGATATGTCAGCGAACCGTTACCATAAAGAAAACGTGCCAAATTCAAGTAAGCACCAATATTCTTTCCTAACGTACTCATCATTCTCACAAGTTTGTTTGTATTCAAACCGTGTAAGTTATGAAGTGCTAGCCCAATATTCTCCTCGTCTTTCTCGTGGTTTACCTGAACGTGAAGATAGCTTAGAAGAAGCGTACTGGGAACGTTAATAACACATTGTTGTTAACAAAAAAAACCGCCATTTATAGTGG
>SAMEA5043655__coassemble_61_pt1 | contig 26974 bp, 26 predicted proteins | sample SAMEA5043655__metabat2_low_PE_001 | metagenome-assembled genome bin SAMEA5043655 (sample SAMEA5043655) | Gadus morhua
TCCCTGCTCTCCCTGCTCTCCCTGCTCTCCCTGCTCTCCCTGCTCTCCCTGCTCTCCCTGCTCTGCATTATTACACCCAAATAAAAACGGATGCCAATGACTTGAGCAGTCGGCATCCGTTTTATTTAAACCTGTCACCTTCGCAATAATTATGCAGTCGTAACCTTTGCAGGTGTATCTTCACCACGCATAACACGGGTTAACTTAGGTGCAATAATCATCGTGAAAATAGCAATACCAGCAGTAGAGTAACCAATAATACCGAAGACATGGCTATATAACATTAGCGTTTGGTGAGGTTCAATTACATTTGCAGGTGCCGCTGTTAACGTTGCAACCCAGCCTGCAATAACGGCTGCTGTTGCTGATGTTAAGAACCACATCCCCATTGCAAAACCCATCATTCGTTGTGGTACAAGTTGAGCAACCATCGCTAAACCAAGACCAGAGACGAACAACTCGCCGATAGATTGGAATCCATAAGAAACGATAAGCCAATTTGAATCAACAATACCATCACTATTAGCAAAATGAGCACCAAGTACTAACACTAAGAATGACAAGCTACATAGCACCATACCTAGTGCGAACTTAAATGGCATTGAAAAACGATCGCCATATTTATTGTAAACCATCGCTAACACAGGACTCGCAATCATAATCCATAATGGGTTAAGAGCTTGAAACTGTTCTGGCGCAACATGTATACCAAATAAGTCATGTGAAATATTATGGATCGCAAAGAAGTTAAGCGATGTTGGCATTTGGAAGTAAAGAACGAAAAATACAATACCTTGCAACATCAACACAAAAGCAACAAACATTTTTGCGCGCTCAATGCCCGAGGTTGAGAAGAGTTCTTTAAAATATAACCCAACAATTGTACTACCAACTACAATCAAAATAGCATGTGCATAAAATAGATGTTGCAACAAAATCGCACTGACAAAACTCAATATAATGGCACCGGCTAAAACACCTAAATAGTATATTTTATTAACCGGTTTCATATCAGGCTTAGAGCCAACACTTTTTACAATATGGCCACTAATATAGAAATTGATAAGTGTAATAACCAAACCTGCCGCACTTACACCAAAAGCAATGTCATAACCAAATTTTTCTGCAATCCATGGCGATAATAGCATCGAAAAAAACGAACCTAAGTTGATTGCCATGTAGTACATTGTGAATGCACCATCTAAGCGAGGATCATTTTCACCGTACACTTTCGCTAATAAACTTGAAGGGTTAGCTTTAAATAAGCCATTACCCATGGTAATAAAGCCCATGGCTATATAAATAAGATCTGAACCGCCATAGCCACTAGTTGCTGATAAACCTAATAACGCATAACCAACAACAAGTACCATCGCACCTAATTTGATGGTTCTTTTTGTTCCTAGAACCTTGTCTCCAACCCATCCACCAATAGCAACAGAGCCATAAACTAAGGCTGAGAATGCACCAAATAATGTAAAAGAAGCGGTCTCTGACATGCCAAGAATTTTAACCATATACACAGTTAAAATAGCTTGCATACCGTAGAAACCAAAACGTTCCCAGAATTCAATTGAAAATATCAAATAGAACGGTTTTGGCTGTTTGAATACGTTCTCGTCAGACATATGCTGTTTCCTTGCAAGGTTTCAAGTAAAACTAATCTAACAACGTATATTTCTTATCCGTTATTTCGCCCCAATGTGAAATAACAAGAGTAATATCGCTATAACGTTTTATTAGTAATGAATATAAATAAAAAGCAGTTAATAATTATTATGCATTTTCTTACATTAAGACTGAAATAAAACAATAAATAAAGACACCGAAAATGAAATATTAAATACCACTAAAGGATATTTATTTAAATAACATTATAAACAATAAGTTATAGTATTAAAACATCGTTCATATATGCTGTTTTATATTATTCGCATTTATTTAGCAGATAAATATAATTACAACCAAATGATAATAATAATCACTACCATAAATAACCATACAAATAACACCTCTTCTGGTTTGTTTAATGCCTCTATACTATTATTTATACAAGCTAATATCTGTAATGTTATAAATTACGATCAGGACGCTTATTTTTACTTATATCGGCAATGTCAATAAAGTTATTCAATATAACGAAAAAGGAAAGGATCATGATCAAAAAATCATCACGACGACGCTTTCTACAATTAACGGCTGGCGGTATTATTGGCTTAACGCTAGGTAATAAATTAATTATACGATCTGTTCATGCAGATGAACTTCCTCACCTAGAAGAAAACAACCCACAAGCCAGCACGTTAAAATATGTTAATAATTCAAAAGTTAAAGGTCAGCAATGTAAAAACTGCCTCTTAATTCGAAATACATCCAATGATAGTGATTGGCAACCTTGCGCCATATTCCCAGGAAAGTCAGTTAATATGAATGGTTGGTGCTCTGCCTATGCCCCCAAACCTGCGTAGGCTTTCCATATTAAAAATGCCTGCATGAGAGCAGGCATTGAATGAATGATTGATTTTTATCTATTCATTGTTCTATTAACCATAACAACGTTCACCCCAACGGGCTAAGCCTGCCGTTACTGAGCCAAAGTAACTGCCGCTTACAATAGGAATATTCGGTAATTGTTGTTCAATACATTGACGTAAAATAGGCGAACGTGCTGTTCCCCCTGTCATATAAATAGCATCGGGCTTAACTTGACTCTGTGCCAGCGCTTCAATCACAAGATCACGCATTTTTTCTTTTGGTGTTTCTATTGCTTCTTCCAATTGCTGAGCTGAAATATCCACCTCAAATAAATCTTGCATTAAGGCCATATTCACAGTGTGCTTCGCTTGACTGGATAACGCAATTTTCGCTTCTTCTGCATAACGGATAATTTGATAGCCCAGTGTCTCATGATAAACATGAATTAACCGTGACAATAATTGTGGGTTTGCTGCATCATGTCGAAGTTTTTCTAACGCTCGTAAATTCGCATCACCATAAAATTCAGTCTGTGCTGCAACATTATTAATCGCAATCGGATTCCAAAACTGATTAAACGGCATATCAATACCACGCACCGTTTTACTGCCTAAACCAAATTGAGGCATTAATTGCTTAAACGCTAAATGGATATCAAGATCATTACCGCCCACACGCTGACCACTGTGCGCCAATAAACTTGAACTACGATCCGTAAGATGCCGAAAGTTAGGCCCCATTTGAATTAACGAACAGTCAGTCGTACCACCACCGATATCGACCACCAACACGGTTTTATCCGCAGTTAATGTTGATTCATACTCAAGCCCAGCAGCAACGGGTTCAAATTGAAAACATACATTTTTAAACCCTGCTCGTTTCGCGGCTTGCGCTAAGATGCCTTCAGCTTGTTGGTTTGCACTCTCGCCACCAATTCCCTGAAAGTTAACTGGACGTCCAATAACGGTACTGGTGATATCTTGTTGTAAGCTTTGTTCCGCGGTTCGCTTAATATTAACCATCATTGCGCAAACGAGATCTTCAAAAAAACCAATTTGGCCATCACGTAAACCATTCGCACCCAAGAAAGACTTCGGTGATTTGACGTAATACACTTCTTCAGGATCATCAAGGTAGAGATCAAGCGCCGCCTGACCAAATTGCAGATCACCTGCAACAACCTCGATATCCTCTTCACGATTAAAGGCAACAGCACGACGTAAAACCTGCTCACCAACACTATCTGACGGGGCTATCCCCATAAAGCGGTATAAGTATTCAGACACAGCTTCACGCGTCGGTGCACATAAGGTCGACGGAATATATTGATTATTATTCTCTAACGGTAAAAGTTTAGGTTTACCGTCTTCCATCACTGCAACCGAACAATTCGCGGTTCCATAATCAAATCCAATGTACATCGATTAACACTCACATGCGGCAAAAAAGCCGCTAATAATATCCTATATATTAATCTAATACACTGAGATATTTACTCTCAATTATAGATAATATATCAATGACAATAAACGATGGATATTTATACTCAAATGAATCAAGTAGCACATTGTTTTTATAAATTATTACGATTTTATCGATGCATTTACAATAAATTATCGACATAATAGGAAAATAATTTCTTTCAAAAGTACAAAAAAATGAAACGTATTTATCAAACTTTTTTTATTCTACTATTTACTGTGGTTGCACTATCAGGATGTTCTGATTCAAAAACGCCACAAGAAGGTGATCAATACTCAGTGATCCCGACCCCAATGCCAGAAATGAAAGGCGTTACAGAAATATTTTCTCTTTCTTGTGGTCACTGTCGTAAGATGGAAAGTATCCTGCCAGAAATTAAAAAACTAACGAACAGCGATATCAAGCAAGTTCACGTTATTTTTAATGAAAGCGCACAAAAAGCCGCCTTTATCTTCTATGCTGCGATGGTACAAACAGACAACAACCCAAGCCATGCATTAATGGAACAATTATTTGCGTTTGTACAAGATTCACCAAAAGATATGTCTGTTGATCAACGCAAAACAGCACTTGATAAGATTTTCCATGATAACAACTTAAAAAGCCCTTATGAGCTAACAGAAGCTCAACAAAAAGAAGTCTTTAAGATGTTCCAGCAATCTGAAGATATCGTTCGTAACGCAGCACTAGAATCTGTACCTGCTTTTTTAGTGAATGGTAAATACTTAGTCAATACCAGCGCACATAAGAGCTTACAAGATTTAGCAAATACCATCGATTACTTAAAAAACAAATAATCCTTATTTGAGTATTCAATAATTAATACCTGCTATTTGGCAGGTATTTTTTCATCTAAAAGACACTCACAACAACGATAACCGATAAAATACAACGCGCCTTATTAAGGCCTACTCCAATAAAAACCATCTGACTACACTTCTCTTTTAAATATCGTCATCGTCATCCTATTTGCAGTAAATTATTCATACTCCGCCCCATTTTTATAAAAAAGCAATAACATCCAAACCTTATTTGTCGTACAAATGTACATCTAAGTATATAAAATAAAGTTACACTAACAAGGATGTATTGAGAATGAGTGATATTGCGTTATCTATCAGTATATTATCGCTGGTAGCTGTACTTGGTTTATGGATGGGAAGCTGGAAAATAAAAGGCGTTGGTTTAGGTATTGGTGGCGTACTATTTGGCGGTATTATCGTTGGGCACTATACCGAAGCTATGGGTATTACATTAAATGCGCATACCTTACATTTTATCCAAGAGTTTGGTTTGATTTTATTTGTATATACCATTGGTATTCAAGTAGGGCCGGGCTTTTTTGCTTCTTTACGAAGTTCAGGTTTAAAACTAAATGGTTTTGCTGCACTGGTTGTATTCTTAGGCTGTGTTGTCGCGGTTCTGCTTTATATTATTTTTGATGTTCCACTTCCAATCCTATTGGGTATTTATTCAGGCGCTGTTACAAATACCCCAGCATTAGGTGCTGGACAGCAAATTTTATCCGAGCTTGGCGTATCCGCAGATTTATTAGATATAACGGGTATGGGCTATGCGGTTGCTTACCCTTTTGGTATTTGCGGTATTCTTATTTCAATGTGGCTATTACGATTGATCTTTAAAGTGAATATTGATCAAGAGGCAATCGTTTATAACTCCAATAGCGGTGACAAAAAAGAAGGCTTACAAACACTCAATATTGCCGTTCGTAACCCTAATTTAAATGGTCTTACATTTGTTCAAATTCCAGCAATCACCGAAGGTGCGATTATTTGTTCACGTTTAAAACGCGGCAATCAACTGTCAATACCGAAAGAATCGACCCCGATTGAGCTCAATGATGTTTTACATTTAGTCGGAACAAAAGCTGCACTTGAAAAAGCGCGATTGGTTATTGGTGATATTGTCGATATTTCCCTTTCAACTAAAGGTACTGATTTACAAGTTGAACGTTTAGTGGTCACCAATGAAATTGTATTAGGCAAAAAAATTCGCGAATTAGAATTAAAAGAAAAATATGATGTGGTGATCTCTCGACTCAATCGAGCAGGTGTTGAGCTGATACCTAATAGCCATACATCACTCCAATTTGGTGATATTCTTAACCTTGTTGGTAGTAAAGATGCCATTGCAGCGGTAAGCGGTATGGTAGGTAATGCTGAACAAAAACTACAGCACGTTCAGATGCTGCCGATTTTTATTGGAATTGGGTTAGGCATTTTATTAGGATCAATCCCTTTATACTTACCAGGATTCCCAGCAGCACTTAAACTAGGTCTTGCCGGCGGACCATTAATTGTTGCGTTAATACTGGCTCGTATTGGTAGCATCGGTAAACTGTATTGGTTTATGCCTCCCAGTGCTAACTTAGCACTACGTGAAATAGGAATTGTATTATTTTTAGCGGTGGTTGGTTTAAAATCAGGCAATGGTTTCATTGATACTTTAGTTAATGGCGATGGCTTTAGCTGGATGGCTTACGGTGCATTAATTACATTTATTCCTTTAATCATTACTGGCTGTATTGCTCGCATATTTGGCGAACTTAATTACCTTTCAATGTGTGGCATGTTAGCGGGATCAATGACCGATCCACCAGCACTGGCATTTGCAAATGGACTGCACCCAACGAATGGCGCTGCCGCTCTGTCTTATGCTACCGTTTATCCATTAGTAATGTGTTTGCGTATTTTATCGCCGCAAATACTGGCGATCCTACTCTGGATTGGATAATAAAAACCAGCCATTATCGTTAGTATTCAAACGATAATGGCTGTTACTTATTACTGAATAAATATCAAACAATTCAACAACTTTTCATCAATCAACGTTTTTTAATCAACAAACACCAAGCATGGCAAACCTTGATGATCTATTCTATGAATACCTGTTTTGAAAACAGCCTGTAAACGATCTACCGTCATAACTTGTTCAACACCACCACATGCAATACAGCGGCCGTGATCTAACAACACTACGTTATCCGCTTCGCGTAAGGTTCTATTTAAATCATGATTCACCATCACTACGGCTATTCCTTGCATAGCAATTGATCGAACTAATTGATACATCGCCGCTTCTTGGCCTATATCTAAGGCAGCTGCCGGTTCATCTAGCAATAATAGCTTTGCTTGAGGATTTATCGAAGGCCACACTTGTAAACAGGCAGCAGCAAGTCGTACCCGTTGCCATTCTCCTCCAGATAACTGCTGAATATTACGTGATAACTTATCTTGAATATCTAAACGCTGACAAATCTCATCTAATGTTAGTTGCAATTGTGCCATATCCACATCATGTAAAGCGGATACGGCAAGTGATAAATATTGAAACACCGGAATAGAAAAACTGGGTTTATCTTGTTGTGATAAATAACTGCGTACATGTGCTAGTGATGGTAAATCATAATCAGCTAAATCATCACTCAGTAATTTAATCCGTCCTTCATAATCAAATAAACCCGACAAAATGGATAACACAGTGCTTTTACCACTGCCATTAGGCCCAATAACATGGGTAATCTGCCCCGAATAAAGCATTAATGACATCGGCAATAGTCGTGATACAAAAGCAATATTTTGGGCTGTTAATATTAACTCAGTCGTTGAACTGTCACTTTTTTCAAACATTGTTGCCATCATTTAATCCAACTGTGAACGCATTAACATCCAAATAAACACGGGGGCACCCAATGACGTTGTCACAACACCAATAGGCAAGTCAGCATCTGCTAATAAAACCCGCGATAAGGTGTCAGCTAATACTAATAATATTCCACCGCAAATAGCAGAAAGAGGCAGTAAATACCGATTTTCAGTACCAAACTGTAACCGTAATAAGTGCGGTACAACTAAACCAACAAACCCAATAACACCAGCCAATGCTACCGAACAGCCAACTAATAACGATACCATTAAGATCAACAGCCACCGAATGCGCCTAACATCAACGCCTAATTGGCGAGCCGCGACATCACCAAGCATCATCACATCCAATGATTTACCCTGCATACAAAGCACTACTAATACTGGCACAATAACAAATAGCAGTGATAATTGTCCCCAACTCACACCACCAACACTACCCATTAACCAATACATAAGTTGGCGCATACTTAAATCATCACTAAAATAAAATGCCCATGTCACCACTGCTCCCGAAAAAATACCTAACGCAACGCCAATTAATAATAATCGTGCCATAGAGACTTTTTGTCGTCGAGAAAATCCAACTAAGATCAGGGTAAACAATAATGCGCCCGTCATCGCGGCAAGCATGGTAAGAAAGGGAGTGGGTGTGATAGGAGCAAGGAACAATAACAATACAACCGCTAAACTAGCACCACCTGAAATACCCAACACACCAGGTTCTGCTAATGGATTACCCAATAGCACCTGCAATACCGCACCAGAGCTAGCCAGTGCCGCACCAACAATCAAGGCGGCTAATACTCGTGGTATACGTAATTGCATCAACAATTGTTGCTGAAGTGCACCATCAGGCGCCCAAGGTAAAATCCAGATCTCACCAACAGCGACAGCAAACACACAAATAGCGACCAATAATAACGATGAGACAATTAAGCAAGTACGCCACCGTTGCTGCTGTCGGTATAATAATTCATTTAACAACATCAATACTTATTACGCTCAAAAGAGTAAGACTAAATACCATACCTTGCTATTTCTATAATAAAAAGGAACACCGCTAAAACTTCAGTATTAAAGCTACTTATCAATATGATGCGTTATTTTTAGCACAAACTCGAACTTGCTCATCAAAAATCAAGTTGGCTTTTTTTACCATTAACGCAGCCCGTTGGCCGAGTATGACATGCCGATTAGGGAAAACAACCGCCTCGCCACCAGTACTGGCGCTATACGTTTGACTGCCATCTACGGCAAATTCATCACCTTCGGCAAAAAAAGTAAAATTAGCCACGTCATCATTAAACGTAAAATAAAATTCAGCTTGTCGTTTAACAATCGTGCGGCTCACTTGATACACCTCAACTTCACTGGTCCAAATAATCGGCAAAGCAACATCAGTGATGAGCTGTAATATGGCGTGTCGAAATGGCGCTAATAAACGGAAATCATTATGACCAAGCTTACCGACTCGCCCTAATTCTACAGTCAGTGCCTGAGCGCCATGATATTCAGCGCTATACCAAGCACATGTTGGTGACGGTGTATTAGAAAGTAGGACAGCGTCTAATTTGGCATGATGAATAAAGCTAAACAATTTATTACTGCGCGTTTGTTTATCTGTATATGGGCTAATTGCAAAGGTATCGTGCTGTGATGGCCGAATGGCGCAATGTAAGTCAAGATGCCAGCGTTCAGGTCTTATAGCGATAGAGGTACCATAAAAGCTGTTAATCGCCAATTGAAGCGCATTAGCAATCCGACACTCGTTATTTTTCTCAACATTTCTAATTTGAAACAGTCGATTCATATTTTCTGTCATAAATCGTTGTTGATGATTTATCGCTTCTGGATGGGCAATAATTAACAATAAGCGATGCACGGGTTGAATCTGCCCTAACACGATACCTGATGCTATTTGCTGAACAAGTTCTACTGGCGACGTTTCATCTCCATGGATCCCAGAAGACAATACAATATCTTTCGTATCACTGGCTAATTCTCTCGGGGTAATTTGTAGCACTCCACGATATAAAAGCTGGCAATGTAAACCCGACTCTAATACCCACTCACCAGCAACAAAAGGCTGCGAAAAATCGCAGGTTGCTTTGAGAAACTGCCCTCGTTTTATGTCTTCGATTAAAGTCATATTACAACCTCCTTGTTGTTCATTTAAATAAGCGCCATCTACCCATTCTTATATCATCCTAGAGATAAGAAATAATAACGTTACTATGTTTAATATAGACGTGCTACAAGTGATATCGCAAAAGCAGATAATAAAAAACCCAAGTAAAAATACATTTACTTGGGTTTCAGTTCAGATCAGCAAATTTGTGAAAGATTTATTTATTAACTTCTAAACTTTCGACACGAGCTTTTAGCTTCTGACCAGGACGGAATGTAACGACACGGCGTGCTGAGATAGGAATATCTTCACCCGTTTTAGGGTTTCTTCCAGGTCTCTCATTTTTGTCACGCAAATCAAAATTACCAAAACCAGATAATTTAACTTGCTCACCATTTTCTAGAGCCTTCCTAACTTCTTCAAAGAAGACTTCCACCGTATCCTTGGCGTCCCGTTTGCTTAATCCAACATTTTCAAACAGGTTCTCAGCCAAATCGGCTTTTGTGAGCGCCATAGATAACTCCCTCAAGACTATGTTGAATGGATAGTGTTCATACCTACATATAAAAAGTATGCCACTGTGAATAAGGTATATGTTAATTAGAGATGTAATTCTAAACTGCAAAAACTACGGGACTATATTATCCCTCTCACTATCAACTAGACTCAGTCTAAGCCAACTCGCTGATTTTCGCCAACTTTTTTACGTTAACTTCATGTCAATTCACACCACTTTAGTTGCACAATTTCGCTAAAACAATGCATCAAGTTGATCTTGTCAATACCGACAACAGCACTAAAACACTAAAAAAACAGCAATATACAGTCAAAAACTCTACTTCATGCCTGACAAATAGAAAATATAACTATTTATCAAGCTGTTATTATTTTTTAGATATAGATCAAAAAAAAGCAGCCTATAAAGGCTGCTTTTCTAAAACAAAGACTTAAATTTGATTACGACGTTTTTTTAATCACGAAGTGACGCATCAAATTTTTCAGCCAATGCATTAACAATACTTTCTACTGCTGCTGCAATATCAGCTTCTTCTAATGTACGCTCAGTTGATTGCAATGTTAGCGCAATCGCAAGACTCTTCTGACCGTCATCTACACCTTTACCAGTGTAAACATCAAATAGATTAACGGCTTTTAATAGCTCGCCACCATTATCACGACATGCCGCAACAATATCATTTGCAGCAATATTATCATTCACTACAACCGCAATGTCACGACGGTTAGCAGGGAACTTAGATAAAGCGACAGCTTCAGGCAAGTCACGCTTATTAATTGCATCCCACTCAACTTCAAATGCAATCGTACGGCCATTAAGACCAAACTTACGCTCAAGCTCAGGGTGAACAGTACCAATAAAACCAACTTCACGCTCAGTTTCAAGACCTGCATCAACAACAATCGCTGCTGTTTGACCTGGATGAAGTGCTGGGTGTTGAGCCGCTTTAAAGCTATAAGCATTTTTTGCTGTAAGCTCAAGTACTGCTTCTAAATCACCTTTAAGGTCAAAGAAATCAACAGTGTTAGTTTCAATGTCCCAATGCTCATCACTACGTGTACCCGCAATAACACCCGCAAGCATCATTTCTTGACGCATACCATTTTCAGCAGTTTGCTCTGGTACAAAACGTAAGCCAGCTTCAAACAAACGTACACGTGGTTGTTGACGCTTCTGGTTGAACACTACTGTATTTAGTAGGCCAGTCCATAGGCTTAAGCGCATTGCTGACATATCCGCAGAAATAGGAAAAGGCAGAACTAATGGCTCAATATTAGGCACGATGAGTTTTTGTTGCTCAGGCTCTACAAAGCTGTAAGTAATCGCTTCTTGGAAACCACGATCAACTAACAAATCACGTACACGTTTCAGCGGTAGATTCGCTTCTTTATGTAAGTTCATGCTTAGTGCAGCGACTGGCGATTGGTTAGGGATATTGTTGTAACCGAAAATACGGCCCACTTCTTCCACTAGATCTTCTTCAATCGCCATGTCGAAACGCCATGCTGGTGCGGTTGCTTTCCAGCCAGCATCTGTTGTTTCAACATCACAACCTAGACGCGTTAGGATTTCTACTACTTCTTCAGAAGCAATAGCATGACCTAATAGACGATCTAGTTTGCTACGACGTAGTTCAATCGTTGCCGCTTTAGGTAAATCAGCTTCTGATTCAGCTTCAACGATTGGCGCAACTTCACCACCACAAATGTCAATGATAAGTGCTGTCGCACGTTCCATTGCTTTCATTTGTAGCGTTGCATCAACACCACGCTCAAAGCGGTGTGAAGAGTCAGTGTGTAGACCGTAGCTACGTGCACGACCACGGATTGCATCAGGTGCAAAGAAAGCACACTCAAGCAATACGTCTTTCGTTTCAGTACTCACGCCTGAGAATTGACCACCGAAGATACCTGCAATTGCAAGTGCTTGAGTGTTATCAGCAATCACTAATGTATTACTGTTTAATTCTGCTTCATTGCCGTCAAGAAGAGTCAGCTTTTCGCCCTGCTCTGCCATACGTACCACAATACCACCATCGATCTTAGCAAGATCGAAAGCGTGCATTGGTTGGCCCATTTCAAGCAATACGTAGTTAGTGATATCTACGATTGGATCAATTGAGCGAGTACCACAACGACGTAGCTTCTCTTGCATCCACAATGGTGTTTCAGCTTGTACGTTCACATTGCGAACGATACGACCAAGGTAACGTGGACATGCAACAGGAGCTTTAACTTCAATTGAAATAGTATCTGCCGCTGTTGGCGCAACAATATCAAACTGTGGTTCTGTCACTTCAGCGCGGTTAAGAACGCCGACTTCACGAGCAAGACCAGCAATGCTTAGACAATCAGCACGGTTAGCTGTTAAGTCAACATCGATAGTCACATCGTCAAGACCAAGGAATTCACGGAAATCAGTACCTAATACTGCATCTGCCGCTAATTCCATGATGCCGTCAGACTCAATATCAATACCAAGTTCTGTGAAAGAACAAAGCATACCGTGAGAAGGCTGACCGCGTAATTTTGCCTTCTTGATTTTAAAATCACCAGGAAGAACAGCACCTACAGTTGCAACAGCAACTTTAATGCCTTGACGACAGTTAGATGCGCCACAAACGATGTCTAGCAACTCTTCAGCGCCTACATCAACTTTAGTTACGCGCAGCTTGTCAGCGTCTGGGTGTGGAGCACACTCAACAACCTGACCCACTTTAACACCAGTGAATTCACCAGCAACTGCTTCAATACCATCAACTTCCAAACCAGCCATTGTGATTTGGTGAGCTAGCTCTTCGCTGTTTACTGCAGGATTAACCCACTCGCGTAGCCAAGATTCAGAGAATTTCATAGATTTCTAGCCCCTAGTGCTTACTTGAACTGTTTTAGGAAACGTAAGTCGTTCTCAAAGAACGCACGTAAATCGTTAACACCGTAACGAAGCATAGTCAGACGCTCAACGCCCATACCAAATGCAAAGCCTGAGTACTTCTCAGGATCGATGTTAACTGAACGTAGAACATTAGGGTGTACCATGCCACAGCCTAGTACTTCTAACCACTTACCGTTCTTGCCTTTCACGTCAACTTCAGCAGAAGGTTCAGTGAATGGGAAGAAAGAAGGACGGAAACGTACTTCAACTTCTTCTTCAAAGAAATTGCAAAGGAAATCGTGAAGAATACCTTTAAGCTGAGCAAAGTTTACGTTTTCGTCAACTAACATACCTTCCACTTGGTGGAACATTGGTGTGTGCGTTTGATCGTAATCGTTACGGTATACACGGCCAGGCGCAATAAAGCGGAAAGGCGGTTGACCGTGTTCCATGGTACGGATCTGAACACCAGAAGTATGCGTACGTAGCATTAAGTCTGGGTTAAAGAAGAACGTATCGTGATCAGTACGTGCAGGGTGATCTTCTGCAATGTTCAATGCATCGAAGTTGTGGAAAGCATCTTCAATTTCAGGACCCGCTTCAGTTGTAAAACCAAGCTCACCAAAGAAACTTTCAATACGTTCAATGGTACGTGTCACTGGATGAAGACCACCATTTTCAATACGGCGACCTGGTAAAGAAACATCAACAGTCTCAGCAGCAAGCTTAGCTTCAAGCTCAGCACGTTGTAGACTATCTTTACGCTCAACAAGTAATGTTTGTACGACTTGTTTCGCTTTGTTGATTTCTTGACCAGCAGTGCGACGCTCTTCTGGTGGTAATTTACCTAGGGCTTGTAATTGAAGAGTTAAATGACCCTTCTTGCCTAGAAATTGAACTCGAACTTCGTCCAGAGCGACTGATGAATCAGCCTGCTCAATAGCTGCCGTTGCGTTGGCAATAATCTCGTCTAGATGTTGCATCGTATCCTCATCCACCCACAGGTGGCGTCCTTAAGGGAGATATAAAATCGCATAACGATACATACTAAAGAAAGCAGCGTCTAAATCCAAATTGAATCGTAATAAAACAGTAAGTTTGGATGAAAAAAAAACGTCTTTTGCCATTAAAATATGAATTTGTACTTTTTCAGTACACTAATGGTCAGCATCTGTAGACTATAAAACAGATTTCGCACACCTATATTCCATTTTTCTCTCTTTCTAAAATAGAATGAAAAAAGTAAATTTCAGCGATATTTACTTTGGAATAATCATCATGAATGCCCAATTTTTATCAGCCTTAATTAAAATAAGTATTTTTGCTTCCCTACTTTGCCTTGCGTTAGTCATATTAGGCAATTATGGAATGTCATTAAGCATGCCTATTGAAATGAAAGATCACTTAACGAATCAAACGCATATCGATTTCATTCATGTTATCTACTACGTGGGATTTAATTTCATGTTTGTTGGTTTTCTTGCTTGTCTCGTTTGGAGAGTAAAACAGTCACAACGACAAATGAAGCAGTACCTTACTCATAGCCACGCATAATTAATAACACTAATCCACTGATTTATATCTTTATATTAGCGTCTCAACGCATTTGATTCTAAATCTTGAGGCGCTTTATATGTAACAAAGCTGTGATAAATACGATCTTTTTCTATCAAATTGGTTTTAATATTACATTTTTAAGTGTAAATTATGATCAATATCAATGTTAGGAACCATATTATGAATACTAAAGATCTTGCTGCTCTTTCTAAAATTTCAACTATCGCTGCGATTCTTTGTACTGCTCTATTACTGCTTGGTAATTATGGCCTAGCATCAGCAATGCCGATCGCGCCAGAAGAGGGTTTCAATTTCATTAATCTTGTCTTCTTTATGGGCTTCAACGCATTATTTGTTGGTTTTCTAGCGTTTTTACTTAAGACCTTAGCAACAGCAAACAAAAAACGTAATCAACGCTACGCACGTACATAAGCACTAACACCTCACCTCTTTTTTAAAACCAGTCATTTTCATTATTGATGAATGACTGGTTTTTTTATGCCTTTTATTCCTGAGCATGCGAAATATTGCTTTTTATGTACTTGTGAAATACTCTCCCTATCATTCAGATCAATCCAGACTGTTGTGGCTTAATGAACTTGTACTCCTCTTTCGTCATTCCCTACAATGAGGTTGCGAACGAAATAAGAAATCTAATACTTTCTTTTTACGATCAGCTCGTTATTGGTCTTGGAATAATCTCAAAAAATACATAAGTAATGGTAGGACAAGAAGCGATGGACATTAATGTAATATCTATAACGGCAGATTTTGACATGGAACTCTGCAAGATAATTAAGCAAGTAGGTGCTGAATTTGGTGCGGTAGGCGAAGGATTTGGCCCATCAGATGCCGAAGTTTTGAATATGAGTCGTTTTTACCATGATGGTGTTAGCAGTTTATATTTAATCGCATTAGTCGATGGCGAACTTGTCGGTGGATGCGGTATCGCTCCTTTTAATAACAGCAACACGATCTGCGAACTAAAAAAACTGTTTCTATTACCTGAAGGTCGCAAGCTAGGTTTAGGGGAGAAACTCTCAACTCTATGTTTAGAATACGCAAAAACAAAAGGTTTCACGGAATGTTATTTAGATACTCTCTCTAGCATGCAATCAGCCGTACGCTTATATGAAAGATTAGGCTTTACTCATCTAGAAATGCCATTAACAGGCACCCTACACGGCGGTTGTGATGTTTGGATGTTAAAACAACTTTAGCAAACAAAGAAAAACAAAGAAAAACAAAGCATAGAATACCTACTATCCTTGTTGGAATTTACTGTAGAAAATAACGAAATAATACTCATTATTAGATCAGAGACGTAGTGGCATTAGTAAAAACATAAAAGCTATATACGAAATACGAAAAAAGGAGAGCCGAGGCTCTCCTTTTCAACTTAAAACTAGACTGAAATTACAGTGCAGCTTTTGCCTTTTCCACAAGAACAGTGAAAGTAGCTTTGTCAAATACAGCGATATCAGAAAGGATCTTACGATCGATTTCGATAGACGCTTTCTTAAGACCGTTGATTAGACGGCTGTAAGACATACCATTTTGACGTGCAGCAGCGTTGATACGAGCAATCCAAAGTTGACGGAAAGTACGTTTCTTCTGACGACGGTCACGGTAAGCATATTGACCAGCTTTAGTAACAGCCTGGAAAGCTACACGGTAAACACGTGAACGTGCTCCGTAATAACCTTTAGCTTGTTTAAGAACTTTCTTGTGACGTGCACGCGCTTGTACACCACGTTTTACGCGAGGCATAGGAGACTCCTAACTAAAATTAAAAAAAATATAAAACTAAAAACGATTAAGCGAACGGAAGCATACGAGCAACTGCAGCCACTTCACACTTAGGAAGGATTGCATTTGGACGAAGCTGACGTTTGTTCTTAGTAGTACGTTTAGTCAGAATGTGACGCTTAGTAGCGTGCTTAAACTTAAAGCCACCAGCTGTTTTCTTGAAGCGCTTAGCAGCGCCACGATTTGTTTTCATCTTTGGCATGAGATGATAACTCCGCATTGTTGATAGTTAATAATCATAGTAATAGGGCGAACAAAAAGCGCTACTAATAGCAGCGCTTTTTAGCTACTTGAATGCCGTTATTACTTCTTTTTTGGGGCAAGCATCATGGTCATTTGACGACCTTCTACACGATTAGGGAAACTTTCACAGATCGCAATCTCTTCAAGTTCTGCCTTAATACGATTAAGAAGCTCAATACCAATGCCTTGGTGGGCCATTTCACGACCACGGAAACGTAGTGTGACTTTGCCCTTGTTGCCCTCTTCTAAAAAGCGACTCAGGTTGCGTAGTTTTACCTGATAATCGCCTTCGTCTGTACCAGGTCGGAATTTAACTTCCTTGATCTGGATTTGTTTTTGATTCTTCTTTTGCTCTTTAGCAGCCTTGCTCTTCTCGAACAGGTACTTGCCATAGTCCATCACACGACAGACTGGTGGCTCGGCATTAGGGCTAATTTCAACTAGATCCACACCAGCATCAAGAGCAACATTCATTGCTTCTTCAATAGAAACAACACCAACTGATTCGCCATCTAGGCCAGTTAGGCGAACTTCACGTACGCCACGAATTTCTTCATTTAGACGATGCGCGTTTTGCTTAACTGGTGCCTGGGTTCTTTTTCCGCCTTTAATACCTTATTCCTCCACAATATTGAGCTTACGACTGCTAATTTCTTCCTGCATAAATGCAACAAGTTCATCAATCTTAAATTTACCCAAATCTTTACCCTTGCGAGTACGAACTGCTACTACGCCTGCTTCGACTTCTTTGTCGCCACAAACGAGCATGAAAGGCACTCGCTTCAAAGTATGTTCGCGGATTTTAAAGCCAATCTTCTCATTTCTCAAGTCCGCATTGACTCTAATTCCACTTTTTTTCAATTTTTCTACAATTTCTTGCACATATTCTGCTTGAGAGTCAGTAATATTCATCACTACAGCTTGTTGAGGCGCCAACCATGTTGGGAAGAAGCCTGCGTAATCTTCGATAAGAATACCGATGAAGCGCTCTAGTGAACCAAGAATTGCACGGTGAATCATAACCGGTGTATGGCGTTCGTTGTCTTCACCTACGTATGTAGCGCCTAAACGCTCAGGTAATGCGAAGTCAAGTTGAACAGTACCACACTGCCATGCGCGATCAAGGCAATCGTGAAGAGTGAACTCGATCTTAGGACCGTAGAATGCACCCTCACCTTCTTGAATGTCAAATGGAATTTCCATTGATTCAAGCGCGGTAATCAAATCGGCTTCAGCTTTGTCCCACATTGCATCAGAACCCACACGCTTTTCAGGACGAGTAGATAATTTAACAACAATGTTATCAAAACCGAATGTCTTGTATGTATCATACACCATTTCGATGCAAGATGTAACTTCTTGTTGTACTTGTGCTTCTGTACAAAAAATATGCGCATCATCTTGGGTGAAACCACGTACACGCATAATACCGTGAAGTGAACCAGAAGGCTCATTACGGTGACAAGAACCAAACTCAGCCATACGTAATGGTAAATCACGGTATGATTTTAGACCTTGGTTAAAGATCTGTACATGACCAGGACAGTTCATTGGCTTAATTGCGTATTCACGGTTCTCTGAACTTGTTGTGAACATTGCATCAGCGTACTTATCCCAGTGACCAGAACGTTCCCAAAGTACACGGTCCATCATTAATGGGCCTTTTACTTCTTGGTAATCGTATTCGTTCAGTTTTTCACGAACAAACACTTCTAGCTCACGGAAGATAGTCCAACCGTTATGGTGCCAGAATACCATGCCTGGTGCTTCTTGCTGCATGTGGAACAAATCAAGTTGCTTACCAATCTTACGGTGGTCACGCTTTGCAGCTTCTTCTAAACGTGTTAGATGCGCTTTTAATGCTTTCTTATCGTGGAATGCCGTACCGTAGATACGTTGTAGCATCTTGTTATCACTATTACCGCGCCAGTATGCACCAGCAACGCTTAATAGTTTGAAGTTTTGACAGAAACCCATGTGTGGTACGTGTGGACCACGACACATGTCAATGTATTCTTCATGATGGTATAAGCCTGGACGATCGTCACGAGCAACGTTTTCATCTAGGATTTCAATCTTGTACGTTTCGCCACGCGCATCAAACGCATCACGCGCTTCTTGCCAGCTTACGTTTTTCTTCACAACTTGATACTTAGTTTTTGCTAGTTCAAGCATGCGCTTCTCAATAACATCAAGGTCTTCTTGAGTTAAAGATTGCTCTAGATCGATATCGTAGTAAAAACCATTGTCAATCGTAGGACCGATCGCCATTTTTGCTTCAGGGTACAATTGCTTAATTGCATGACCTAGCAAGTGTGCACATGAGTGGCGAACGATTTCAAGACCATCAACATCATCTTTTGCTGTGATGATTTCTAGGCTTGCATCATTTTCGATCAGATCACAAGCATCAACACGAACACCATCAACACGCCCTGCAATGGTTGCTTTCGCAAGACCAGGACCGATTGAAAGTGCAACATCCATCGTTGATACAGCGTCGTCGAATTGACGTTGACTACCGTCAGGAAGAGTAATAACAGGCATTTAAATATCCTTAAACAGTGGTGCCACACACCAAGTAGCACATGTTGAGTTAATAAAGCTTTTAGAGAAGCTTTTATGGAAAAAACATTTTTACCTTGATGCCGCAATACAGAGCAACATGCTAAGGCAAAAACAGGGTGACACTATACAAACGGTAACAATATATTGCAAAGAATCACCCTAACTTTTTATAGTACTACTTCACTAAGGCGTAATTCACGACGTACAGCTGCTCAATACCAGGATAAATATCGTGAATAACGGCTTTAAGCTCAGCTAATGTCATATTTTCTTGTTGTGCATGAAAATCATTCAAATCATTAAATGCTATCGGCTCAACAGTTAAGATGTTTAAACGACAAAACCAGCGTCCATCTTCATACGTTGACACATCAACAGTGGTACCGGGTACATAATAACTTTCAGCTTCATCACGAATAGTAATGGTCTTTTTTCCTGACAAGATGTCACTTTCAAAGCGTGCAAAAAACGTCATTTCTGTAGGAATTATTGTAGTGCTCATGATGGTGCCTTTTATTACCAAATAAATTTTCGGCTTAGAGTAACTGCAAATATTTAAAAGTAAACGGACAATCACAAACAAAAATAAAGATTTAACTAAGATAAATAATATTCCAACTTCAACATAAAAATAAATATATTGTTTATTTTCAACAAGTTGAATCAAAATCCGTTAGTGGATTACTTAAAATAGTATCGACTTCACAGATATATCCATATGAAATGAACTAAGATGTTGATAGACAAGTTTTATCTAGTCCAATTTAAGGCGTGGAGGATGCTATGTGGCAGGCTATTTCTCACCAGTTGTCGGAAGTACTTGGTCGACAGTTCAAAATAAATGAACGAGAAGCAATTCAAGGCGGTGACGTTAATCAATGCTATTGTGTTGGTGATGGAGAACAACGTTTTTTTATTAAACTTAATGATAAAGATCAACTCGCAGTTTTTAAAACAGAAGCCGAAAGTTTACGTATCCTCAATGAAGCCAATTGTGTCCAAGTTCCTCAGCATTTCCATCTTGGTACTTGTCGCGACAAATCCTTCCTGATTCTCAATTATCTTCCCACTAAAACCATCGATGACGATGCAGGCTATACACTTGGTCAACAATTAGCCCAACTGCATTTATGGGGTGAGCAAGCTGAATATGGTTTTGATTTTGATAACTATATTGGTTTAACGCTTCAGCCTAATAAATGGCGTCGGCGCTGGGATAAATTTTTTGCAGAGCAGCGTATTGAATGGCAATTGCAACTTTGCGAAGAAAAAGGACTTCATTTTGGTGATATTGATACGATCACTGCGAATGTCGCTCAGCGTTTGAGTAATCACCAACCCAAGCCTTCCCTACTCCACGGTGACTTATGGCATGGCAATACCGCATTAACCGTCTCTGGGCCGATCCTTTTTGATCCTGCCACCTACTGGGGAGATCGTGAATGTGATGTCGCAATGACCGAATTATTTGGCGGTTTTCCAGCCAGCTTTTATAAAGGCTATCAGTCAGTATATCCTTTAGATGAAGGCTATCAAGATCGTAAAGATCTGTATAACCTTTATCACATTCTTAATCACTGCAATCTATTTGGCGGTGAATATATGGGCCAAGCACAGAATATTATTACCAAACTTATGTTATGGGATGAATAACGTCTCTTGTTTATTTACTCGCCGTACACCCACGCTATCGCCACTCGGTGTTGGTGTACGGTAGGTTGATATACCATAACTATAACGCGAGTATTCGCAAAATTGATAACTACCAACTAGGATCAATAATAATATACGACACGATATATCAAACCATGCCTCTAATGTCTGTATATAAGGATCTATTATGCACAAATATTCAAATCAAAATATTAGCTGCCCACATTGTGGTCATATAATTAGAATTCCTCTTGATGCGAGTGCTGGCAGTCAGGAATTTTATGATGATTGCTCGATCTGTTGTAATCCGATCCATTTAACCATGGAAGTAGATGAATTACATAAAACCATTAATCTATTTGTTGATGCTGATGATGAGCAAATATTTTAACGCTGCTCTTTATTTGCCATTACACGTTCAACCGTATCAACGATAGCTTGTGTTTGTGGATCGATTTCAATATTAATCACATCATTGGTCGTACGATATTTAAGATTAGTTCGCTGTAAGGTTTCGGGGATCAAATTGACATTAAAACAACCGTCTTTCACTTCACCAATCGTTAAGCTAATGCCATCAATACCAATATACCCCTTCGCAAAAATATATTTCATTAATTGTTCTGGCACAGAAAACCACACTTGATGATTATTCTCAGAAACATTCACTGCAGAAACAATCGCTGTCGCCATAATATGACCTGACATTGCATGACCACCAATTTCATCGCCAAATTTAGCAGCACGTTCAACGTTAACATTATCTCCCACATTAAGCAGGCCTAAATTAGTAACATTCAATGTTTCCTGCATTAAATCAAACGAAACTAATTCTCCTTCAATATGAGTCACCGTTAAACAACAACCATTGTGTGCAACAGAAGCACCTAATGCTAATCCCTGCATCAGTGCCTCAGGAAAACGAATAATATGCGTTTGAAAGTTCTGTTGTTTATTAATACTAACGACGGGCACTATGCCTTGTATAATTCCGGTAAACATACCTATTCCTTATGCCTATTTATTAAATTAACCTATTCTTATAATATGGGTTTATCAGATAATATTCGATTGAAAAAACACTTATCCGGTTAATAACATAACAAATCTATCAGCTATAGTTGTCAAAAATCACTTTTTGACACTAAGGTGACACTTTACAATACGATAAGCGTATTACTTGTATGACAATAGAAGTTAGCTAATTTTGCCTAACTTTTTTCTGTTTTATATAGCTCGTCAACAAATAATACGTATTAAAGGTACACTTTATGGCCGCTAACGTCTCATCAACCGTTACACAGTCTCTACAGCAACAACCAAAACAACCTGCTTTGCGAATACTACTTATCGGCTTATTAGTGGTGTTATCTGGGTACTATATTTGGGTACTTTATAAAGCAATAACGCCCAATGTTAGCCTTGCCTATAAAGCCTATTATATTAAAAACCAGACATTATATTGGCAGCCCAAGCAACCCAATCTGGCGTTAACATTGCCAAGTAAATTAGAGACAATAAATAATGTCCCTAACTTATCCCGTGCAGGTTGGAGCTTTGATACCAATAACAATCTGCGTGAGCTAACTCAACAAGGTGGCTTATATTTTACGCTACCCACGGCACCAACAGCCAACGTTACTATCACGTTTACCTTGGCAACAGCACCCCAGCAGATAAAACCACTGGCGTTTACCTTTAATCATTATCAAGGCACATTATTGCCACACGCGCAGGGAAAAACATTTGTTGCTCAATTGCCCAAACAACAGTTTTTATCGACCCCAAAGCAGTTACAAACATTCATATTAACGACACCAACACCATTACAAGTTACTACTATTAGCTTAGCAGCAACGAAAGCCGATACTTTATCTTTGCCACATCATACTGGTCATATTAATCAATAAATTGGGAACATAGAATGAATCATAAACCAAACCCGCTTGATTATCGTTTATCACTGATTGTGCCAGTCTACAATGAAGAAGTGGCTATTGAGCCCTTCTTAGACGCTATTAATGGCAAACTGAGTAGCATTCGCTCACACATCGACATTATGTTTATTAATGACGGTAGTAAGGATAATACCAAGCTCGTTATAGAGAAAATGATAACGCAAGATCCCAGTATTTCATTAGTTAACTTTGCGCGTAATTTTGGTAAAGAAGCCGCTATGACTGCGGGTTTAGATTACGTACAAGGTGACGCCGCCGTTATCATGGATGTTGATTTACAAGATCCACCTGAAGTGATCCTTGAATTTGTCACATTATGGCTAACGGGAAATTATGACACTATCTATGGTGTTCGCGTAGATCGCTCACAAGATACTTATACCAAACGCTTAACTGCTGGCGGCTTTTACCGTTTCTTCAACTTTTTATCAGCAGAAACGACCTTACCTGAAAATGCAGGTGATTTTAGATTAATTAATCGCTGCGTGATTGAAACGGTAAAGCAATTACCTGAACGTAACCGTTTTATGAAAGGTTTATTGGCTTGGTCATCATTACGTGCCATTGGCGTTAACTTTCAACGTCCTGAACGCTTAGTCGGCGACACCAAATTTAATTATTGGAAGTTGTGGAATTTTGCGATGGATGGCATCACCAGCTTTACCGCTTGGCCATTACGTGTTTGGGGCTTTGTCGGTTTTGGTATTTCATTATTATCTTTCATCTTTTTAATGTACATCGTTATCAGTGCGCTGTGTTTTGGGGTTCATACACCAGGCTATGCGTCTACTATTTCAGTAGTGCTTTTTTTAGGCGGTATCCAGCTTATTTCTTTAGGGGTCATTGGTGGTTATGTCAGTCGTATTTATACCGAACTTAAACATCGACCAATTTATTTAGTTGAAGATATTTATGGTAATTATAAACCTAATCAACAGTCATTAGATCCGCAAAATAAAATATCAACAGCCTTAGATAAGTCTAGTAATTATTATGAATGAGTCTTTCCTTAAACATTTTTGGCAACTTAATCGCTTTGCTATTGTGGGATTATTAGCTACAGCCGTTCATCTCTCCGTGGTGCGGTTATACTTTTTTCAAATAGCACACCCATCAGAATATGTTGCGAATATACTTGGTTTTTGTCTCGCTTTTTTAGTGTCATATTTTGGTCATCGTCATTTTACTTTTGCTCAAAAAGGCTCGTTTTTTAAATTTCTGGCCGTATCTTTATTTGGCTTTTTCATTAATAACCTCATCTTGGTGACGTTACTACAAACGGCACACGTTAAAGGTTGGGTTGCGGTGACAATTTCAACTTTATGTGTGCCAATTATTACTTTTATTTTATCGAAATTCTGGGTCTTTAAATGAATCCCTTATCCCTTATAGACATTCGTCTTACTCGCAAAGATTGGTTGAATTTAATTTTTGCTGTCATTGTTAGCCGTATCGTCATCTATGCCCTTGGTCTTTGGGGCGTGAGTATGTTCATGACGGGGCACTATGCCGAACAACCGTTATTACAAACCGTTTGTCGTTTTGACTGTGTGTGGTTCTATCGCATTATTGATAATGGCTATGATCTGATTCCACAGTGGCTTGGTCAAAAGAATGCCGCCAATTGGGCATTTATGCCATTACAGCCCTTTCTAGGGTGGATATTCTCGCACTTAACCACTTTTGAAAACCCGATTAATAACTATCGCTTTGGGTTAGCATTTGCGTCTAACCTCGCGTTTTTATTTAGCATCCCAATGGTATTAATGGTACTAAAACAACTAAAAATCAGTGCCGCGACACGTTCTACCATGGTGTGGATCTTATGTTTTTCACCTTATACGGTTTATTCCTCTGCCGGTTATACCGAGCCACTATTTATTGCTTTAGTGGCTGGCGTGTTCTTATTTAGCTACCGTCAGCAATGGTTTTGGGTCGCTATTTTAGGCATGCTGGCAGCTATAACCCGTAACCTTGGGGTGTTTTTAGTTTTCCCTGTATTAATTATTGCGATTCAACACTACGGTATTCAAAGTTTCTTTCGCTTTAAAACACCCGCATTAAAAGTATTAGCGGCTATTTGGGTGATCCCAATTGGCTTTTTTGGTTTTATGACTTACATGTATTTTCATGTTGGAGATGCGCTGGCGTTTGGACATATTCAAATCGCGTGGGGACGTCAACTTACCAATCCATTCCATTGGCTAATGTTTGGTTTTGAAACGGGAGGCCCTAAATTATACCTCACCATTATGGCGCTGCTGGCTTTTGCACTTAATATTTACTTAGTGGTACGTAAATATTATGCCGAAGCACTGTTTATGTTCATTTGCTTAATACTGCCTCTTTCGTCAAGCCTTAATGCCATGCCACGCTACGCATTTGGTCTTTATCCTACCTTCCTTGGGTTAGCCTTACTTGTCGAACGTTACCCAAGTATTAAGACGCCAATGCTGTGTATTTTTAGTGCCGCAAGCACCTTTATTGCGATTGGTTTCTTTGGGCATCAATTCTTTACTGTTTAACTTAATACTAGAACTGTCAACTTAACCTAACGGCCTCGATGATCACCTATCGAGGCCGTTTGTTTTTATCCACATAAAGTGTTAAATATTACTTGGCTTTATGCGTTTTATTTATATAATCCAGCCATCTTTAGAATGCATTAAAATAGTGTCTAACAGCTATTCATTCCTCCCCTTTTTGTTTCCTCATTTTTGGAGCTATGCTGAGTGCAAAACTACATCAAAGAAACATCACAATTACTCAAACTTGCGATACCCGTTTTAATTGCTTCAGTTGCCCAAACATCTATGGGTTTTGTTGATACCGTGATGGCAGGCGGTGTAAGCGCAACCGATATGGCAGCGGTTGCGGTTGCTGCAAGTATTTGGCTACCTTCGATTTTATTTGGGGTCGGGTTGCTAATGGCGATTGTTCCTATCGTCGCTCAACTGAGTGGTTCAGGTAAAAAAGATAAAATACCGTTTGAAATTCAGACCGCTTTTATTCTTGCTATATTGATTTCCATTCCAACGATGTTGATCTTATACAACGCAGGTATTTTAATTCATTATATGAATGTCGTACCGGTATTAGCTGAAAAAACAGTGGGTTATTTACATGCGGTATTATTCGCTGTACCTGCATTTCTATTCTTCCAAACTCTAAAAAGTTTCTCTGAAGGCTTATCATTTACTATTCCTGGTATGGTCATTGGCTTCTTAGGCTTATTACTGAATATTCCTCTAAACTGGATTTTTGTTTACGGTGAGTTTGGTATGCCAGCACTCGGTGGTGTCGGTTGTGGTATTGCAACGGCTATCGTGTATTGGTTTATGTTCTTTGCAATGCTTGCGTTTGTGTTAATCAATAAGCGCCTTAACCGTCTGAATGTGTTTGGGGTAATTTATCCGCCTAAATTTGCTGCGATTAGTCGTTTGTTTAAATTAGGCTTTCCGGTTGCTGCCTCATTATTTTTTGAAGTGTCTTTATTTGCAGTGATCGCATTACTGATCTCGCCACTTGGACCACTGAAGGTAGCATCACACCAAATTGCAATGAATTTCTCATCCTTAGTGTATATGTTACCAATGAGTTTAGCGGCAGCAGTCAGTATCCGTGTCGGGCATAAAATGGGACAAGAAGATATTATTGGCGCTAAGATTGCCAGCCATTGCGGGTTAATTGTGGGCATATCATTAGCCTTTTGTACTGCGATTTTAACCGTGATTTTCCGTGAGCAAATTGCATTACTTTATACTGATAACCCTGAAGTTATTATGTTTGCGGGTCAGTTATTGTTATTAGCTGCTATCTACCAATGTAGCGATGCGGTACAAGTTGTCGCTGCCGGTGCGCTGCGTGGTTATAAAGATATGCGCGCAATCTTCTTCTGTACCTTTATTGCTTACTGGTTACTTGGGTTGCCAATTGGTTATATTCTAGGAATGACCGATTGGATAATTAAACCGATGGGACCTGAAGGGTTCTGGATTGGCTTTATTATTGGCTTAACATCTGCTGCTGTCATGCTTGGTGC
>SAMEA5043655__coassemble_62_pt1 | contig 26952 bp, 25 predicted proteins | sample SAMEA5043655__metabat2_low_PE_001 | metagenome-assembled genome bin SAMEA5043655 (sample SAMEA5043655) | Gadus morhua
CATCCACCGATGCAGTAATATCGTCAAATATCGTTTCACCGTATGTTATCGGTGGCGATGATGTTGATAGTAATACTCCCGCCACTGAAAATTTTATGGCATCACTGCGAAAGAATAAAGCAGGAGAAGAACCATTTTGTGGCGCGACGATTATTAATAAACGGTGGGTATTAACTGCTGCTCACTGTGTTGTGCAAGGTAATGGTGAAAGTGCGGTGGTGATGGCACCTTCTGATATTACGATCACCGCAGGATTACTTGATAATAGTTATCCACAAAAAAAACATCTATTTTCGGCAACGCATGTAGTGGTTCATCCTGCTTATAGTCCCGAAGCGGTGAAAAAAGAGACAATAGTTAATGATCAAGTGATCACTGAGATTGTTAGTTCGGCACTGGATAACGATGTTGCTCTAATACGGGTAAACCGTGAGTTTGAAGATTTAGGTGAAGTAACATTATCAACATTCTCTCAAATGCAACAGATAGAAGAACGACTAAAAAAAGAGTGGCTAGAGGCTAATGATCCTATTCCAACCGATCATCGTCCTGAAAATATTACCGTCTTAGGATGGGGATCAACGACAGTCGAGGGAAGTAAACCATCACCAACTCTAAAGCAGGCAAAGCTGAGCTTTTTCCCTATAGATTTATGTTACGAGCGTATTGAGTCTAATGATAATCCGGGCTTAATTATTAATAACCCTGGAAGTCTTACTAAATTATGTACATTACCTCCTGTTGTTATTGCCGATATTACTGGTGCTGATGCTTGTAAAGGTGACAGTGGTGGTCCTATTTTAGCTCGAGATGATAATAATGAATGGCTACAAGTAGGTATTGTCAGTGGCGGTACTGCAGGTAATCCTGTTTGCGGTTCAATGACTCAGCCTAGTTTTTATGCGCGTGTCGGTAACTATACCAATTGGATTGTTGATAACAGTAGTAAAGATAAAGTGCCTGCTGATCCTATTACGCCACCAGATTTCATTGTTGATCAAGATGGCGGCGGTACAGGTGGCGGCGGTACAGGTGGCGGTGATACAGGTGGCGGTGATACAGGTGGCGGCGATACAGGCGGCGGTGGTACAGGCGGCGGTGGTACAGGCGGCGGCGATACAGGCGGTGGTGATACAGGCAGTGATGGCTGCAATGACAGCATTTCAGCGAACAATTGCAATACAGGTAAAGATCGCGACGGTGGCGGTAGTTTTGGATTTATTGGCTTATTATTACTTTGTAGCGGTGCGTTTTTTAGACGTTTAAAAGTTTAAATAACATAAAAACAGATACAGAAATACAATTACATACTTATTAATGCTTCATATTATGATGATTTAAGTGGAAGTTAGCTTTATAAGCAAGCTTCCATTTTTTTTGGCTATTAAACATGAGCTTATTTTAAAAATATTGTATTTATAATACTTAGTAAATTGATTGTTATATTTTTCAAAAAGATGAGATTTATTACTGATGTGTTTATTCGTTATATAATAATCCAATGTATAAGTAGCATTTATTTAACAAAGAAAGTGTTTTGAATAGTGAAATAAACTAATAAACGTATTGATTGTTCTCGTGTTTATATTTTTAAAACACAAGGATTTGGGGTGTTTTTGATATTTATCAATTAGTTATATTTATTTGTTATTGTTAAAAATATATTATTAATTAATGATATGGTGTTTTATTATTTTACCCACAAAAATAGGGTTATCCACAGAAGCTGTGCATAACTCTGTGGGAAATGCGTTAAAGCTAGATTTGGTGCTGTCTCTGGCAAAGTCAATAGATAGTTAATTGAAATTTATTAATAACTATAAATTTATTGATTTAGTTCAATGATTAAACAGAAAGCTTGTTTTATGTTTCTTGTCTTAAAAAAAAGTTTAATATTTAAAATTTGAAATAATCATTTAACGGTTATTTATATTTAAATGTTGATATTGTGTTTCTCATTCTATGGCAACAACATTTGTTAATGGAATGAATGTTTATTGAGTAAGTAATGATATTCCACATTGGAATTTAGAAGTAAAATAATGTGATCTATGTATTGAAATGGCGGATATTTTTTTATTTTGAGTGCTGAAATAATTATATTGAGCAGCTATCCATTATTGATGTAGTTATTGGTAATGGTTTTATTTCTTTACAATAGAGCGCGGTATGTCATTCTCAATTGTTCAACGTACTATTGCCGGATTTACGTTAATGCTGGCGCTTATTCTCATTATTGGTGGAATAAGTTACGGTAATACCAATAGAATCCATAGTCGATTACAACATGTTACTGAAGTATCAACACCGATGGTTATCTCTGCAAGCCAGTTATTAGCCAGTTTGCGAGAAAATCAATTAAAGGTGATTGATTATCAAACAACCACTAATCTGCACTTATTAGCCTTAAAAAAGGTTGATGTTAAAAAAGCAGAACACCGTTTTCGAGTCCTTGAACAACAAGCTCAGATCTATGCTGTTGATGCGAGAGCACAAACTGAATTAGCAACGGCATTATTAGCAGCCAATACTTTTTTTGCTTCATCAAATACAGCGATGGAACGTTATAACCAATGGCTTACTGTTAAAGCCCAGCATCAACGATTAAACCTTGAATTTATTCATCTTGAAGATACCTATCAATCAGCCGCTAATTTACTTATTCAAAGTGCCTCGCATAAGCGATCTTTACGCAACCGTGCCGAGTTAATTACTAGTGGCATCAGTCGTGATTTAAAAAATGTTCGTCGTGCAACGCCACAAACAGATCTCAAGATATTATCCGCAGTGTTAACCAAAGACATTGAAATGGCAAAACAAGGAATCGCACGAATTGACGTGGCTAAAGATGTTAAGGCACGTTACAGCAAAAACTTAAACCGTGTTTACGAACTCACGCTAGGGGCAAATAGTATGCTGGTCGTAATGGAAAAACAGCATCGTTTAGGTTCTCAATTGGTGGCGTTAAATGAAAAATCAAATCAACAAGTAACAGCGACTCAGCAAGCGTTAACAGCTTATATGGAATATGCTCAAGCGAATGCTAAAGCAAGTCAACAAGCAGCGGATGAAGCTGCAAATCAAGCAACATTGAGTATTATTCTTGCCGCCATTATTTCAGCTGTCATTGCTTTATTTGTTGCAGTGACGACGGCAAAAAGTATTCATACGCCATTAGCACGTATTAATTCAGTGCTCAAGAAAATGACTGCTGGTGATATGACCGAACGTACTAATTATCGTTCACGGTGTGAGTTTGGAGCGTTATCTGGTTCAATTGATCAGCTTTCAGCAAGCATGGCTGATATTTTAACTCAGATAAACGTTGGCTCAGCGCATTTAGTCTCAGAAGCAACAAAAACAGCAACGACCAGCGAAAAAGCCATGAATCGGGTTGAAGATCAAAAATCCCGAACAGATCAAGTTGCAGCTGCAATCTTCGAATTAGAAGTGAGCGCCAAAGAAATTTCACGTTCGTCAGAACAGACCGTTGAAGAAGTTAATGAGGTTAATCAAGCCGCGCAGCAAGGGCGAGAATTGGTATTAACCAGCCGTATGATCACCGAACAACTTGCCGTGGAAATGACAGAAGCCGTCGCCATTACTCAAAAGTTATCTGAATTTTCTAACAATATAGGCAGTATCTTAGGTGTTATTCGTAGTATTGCAGAACAAACTAATTTATTGGCCCTTAATGCCGCGATTGAAGCGGCACGTGCAGGCGATCAAGGACGTGGTTTTGCTGTTGTTGCCGATGAAGTGAGAGCGCTTGCTAATCGCACTCAGCAATCAACGGAAGAAATTCAGCAAATGATCACTAATTTGCAGCAAAACACCTTACAAGTATCGCAAGTGATGACACGTTCACAAACACAAACCGAACAATGTGTAGAACAAGCCCGTTCTACTGATGTTGCTTTACAAACTATCGTTGAACGGATGCATCTTATTTTAGAGATGGCCATTCAAGTTGCTCATGCGACTGAAGAACAAATCTCTGTGAGCCAAGATGTGTCGGAACACATTAATGGCATCGCTGCCGTGGCCTATAACGCTGAAAATGAAGCCAGAGAGTCCGCACAAAGCAGTGAAGTATTATCGCAACTTGCAGCTCAACAACGTCATTTAATTAAACGTTTTAAGGTCTAATTATGCAACTTTCATTAATGTCTCAACGTCCTCGTTTTTTGCTTAATACCTTAGCGAAAGTGATGTGTAGCGCGTTACTATTCATGCCAACGCTTGCGATCGCAGCGGTATCATCTACATCTACATCTACATCTACATCTACATCTACATCTACATCTACATCTACATCTATACGTGGTGAAGTTGTTATTGATTCATGGCGCAATGATGATGCCATTTGGAATGAAACGATTATTCCTGAGTTTAATAAACATTATCCCAATATTAAGGTGACATACCGATCACCTACCGACCCCTCGACATTTAATCAACAGCTAGATAATGATCTTGCTCAAGGTACGGCGGGTGATTTGATTGCGTGTCGTCCCTTTGATGGTTCATTGGCGTTATTTAAACAAGGTCATTTTAGTGATATCACCGAAATGCAAGGAATGGAAAATTTCCCCAGTTTTGCGTTAGGTCCATGGCAAACGGATTCTGGTGCTCAGACCTTTTGCTTACCAATGGCATCGGTTATTCATGGCTTTTTTTATAACAAAACCATTTTTTCAGATTTAAACTTATCGGTTCCAACAACAACGACTGAATTTAATCAGGTACTTAAAAAGATAAAGGCCAGTCAACGTTATGTACCGATAGCATTAGGCACGAAAGACAAGTGGGAAGCTGCAACAATGGGGTTTCAAAATATCGGCCCTAATTATTGGCAAGGTGAAGATGGGCGGTTAGGGCTAATTCAAGCACAAGATCGTTTTACTGATGTGCCATACCTTAATGTATATCGTGCTTTGGCGAGCTGGACACCTTATTTAGGGGATAATTACCGCCAGCGCAGTTACGCTGATGCCATTGAGTTGTTTAAAAAAGGTAAAGCGGCTATTTATCCTACGGGATCATGGGATATTTCTACCTTTGCAAATAGTGTTGATTTTGGTGTTTTTCCTCCGCCAGTTGTTAATAAAGGTGATGAATGTTACATCAGCGATCATACCGATTTAGGCATGGGATTGAATACTCAATCAGAACAAAATCCCGCTGCGATAGCATTTTTGCAATGGATGACTACCGCTGAATTTGCAGAGCTACTCACCAATGGTATTCCGGGGTTTTTCTCATTATCAAATCACTTTTTTGATGTTAGCCATCCTATCGCCAACGAAATGATGACGTGGAGAAATAATTGCGATTCGACGATTCGTAATTCAGCCCAAATTCTTTCGCGCGGTAAGCCTGATTTTGAAGTTCAGCTATGGGAAACCAGTGTCGAAGTATTAAATGGCACCATGACACCAGAAGAAGCGGTTACCGCAGTACAAATGGGATTAAGTAGTTGGTATCAACCGCAGCAAGACGCTAAAACCTTGGCTGAAATGTGCCAAGTGATAACTTCCCGATCATCTTCAGATCAACAATCACTAGGTGCTAACAACACTTTATAGTTAAGATGCGTTTAATTGTGTCAACAGTCACTTATTCAATCAGGCTAACAGTGTGAATGATAAGGTAATTGTTGATGCATGGTTGATCTCTACAGGTTAGGCATATTACCATGCCGATGTTTTCTTTTTGGATGATTTATCGTGTCAAAAATATTAGTTGTTGATGATGATGTACAGTTATGTGAATTACTGACTGAAGTGCTAGAAGATGAAGGTCATGATGTCAGTTGTGTTCATTGTGGTGAATCGGCGATTGAGTATCTACAGAATAAAGGTGTCGATTTAGTATTACTTGATGTCATGCTACCGAATTTAGATGGAATGCAAGTTGCGCGGCGTATTTGCCAACGGTTTGCGACGCCTATTTTAATGTTAACGGCGCTAGGCGATGAAGCAACCATGCTTGATGGCTTGCAAGCTGGCGCTGATCATTTCATTACTAAACCATTTAAAGTGCCAGAATTATTGACACGCATTAGTGCTATTTTACGTCGCGTTGGTCTTGAGCGTCAACGACATCAGATCCGTTCGGGTGAGGAAAAGATGGCCGCTGAAATGTCACGCTTGCCATTAACCAGTACTGAATCTGAACTGTTAGAATATTTAATTAAGCATGATGGGATCGTAGTATCAAAAGCCGAATTACAAAAACAAGTGCTTAAAAAAGAACTGAGTCCCTTTGATCGTAATCTGGATATGCATATCAGTAATATACGCCGCAAAATTGTGTTAGCTGGAATGTCTAAATTACACATAAAAACCATTCGTGGCAGAGGGTATAGTTATACCGAAACAGTTAATTATTAAGTTAATAAAAGGATCGTGTTGTGGAAAGCCTCTGTCAGCGTAAAACATGGTATAAACCGCATCAAAAGCATGGTCTGGTTGTACGCCTTTTCTCATATTTTACGGTTAGCTTGTTATTAATATTATTACTGCAAAATTTAGCTGAAATTGCGTTAGTTAAAACGATGTTGCAGGTGCCAAAGAAAGTCCAACAAAATATGCTCGTTATGGCAGAGCAAGCCCAGCAACTTATTGATACGGGTAATAAGCAACAGCTAGGGCAGTGGGAACAACAACAGCCTTATTACTTGTTTGTACTTGATAAAGAACAACATGAAATGGGGGATAGAAAAATGCACCCTCATTTTGCGTTTAAACTTAACTATGCTCGCGGCATTAATACCCTGTTAGATTCACGTGTTAATCAACCTATCTTTGCGATTCCATTAAAAGACGGCAATCAACTGATGGTGCAATTGCCCTCTCAATTGCATCCGGCTAAATATTTTTCATTTTATTTTGGGTTGATTCAAGTTGTGATCGCAGTATTAATTTTGCTGATGTTTTCATTTCTTATTGCTCGTTATTTACAGCGTCCATTAAATACATTGCGAGAGGCGAGTCGCAGCCTTGCTAATGGTGATTTTTCCGTAAGAGTTGCTAATGCAGTGAGTGATAGTACGGTAGAGTTTAAATCACTCGCGACCGATTTTGATGAAATGGCGGAACAAATTCAGATGCTGTCTGAACGTCAGCGCCGCTTAATTCGAGATGTATCACATGAACTGCGGACACCGTTGGCTCGCCACAACTTATCATTACATTTAATGAGAAAACGGGTTGCACCTGAACATCAGCATCTTGTTGATCGCTTAGAACGCGAATCAGAGGAAATGAATCAACTGGTGAATGAAATTTTAGAATTTAACCAGTTACAAAATACAACGGAAAATGTCAATTTAATCCCGCTTGATGTTGAGAGTTTATGTTTAGCCACGGTGCCTGATATTGAAACGTTGCTTGGAAAACAACAAACATTAACGACAGCGATTGATAATAATATGCCATTAGTAATGGGTGATAGTCGTTTAATTGTGCGGGCTGTAAACAACTTACTGGGCAACGCGATGAAATATGCAGGTGAGCAGGCTCATATCCAGTTAATTTCAGCGCTGGTGGTCATTGAAGGGCAAGCATTTGTGCAGTTAAGTGTAGAAGATGATGGACATGGTATTGCTGAGCAACATCTCAAGCGTATTTTTGATCCATTTACTCGTATTGAAGGCGCACGTGATAAACAATCAGGTGGGTATGGGCTTGGCTTAGCTATTGTTAAAGAAGCAATGGCAGTAATGCATGGTGCGGTAAATGCCGAAAATCGTCAGCCGCAAGGGTTATCTATTCAGCTCTTGTTACCAGTCATGAATAAATAATAAAAATTATTAAATGATTACTATTTATAAAAGCCCGCGAATTTATTAAATTTTTTAGATAAAGTAGATTAAAGATGTCGATATTAATCTACTTTATCGATTTACTGTTTGATTATTATTCGATTTTAGATGGCTGTATGATTGAAGATTATGAATTTTTTCTTTTTAGGTGTTTTTTACTATAAATAAAGTGTTACATATTTATATATCACATTGATTTGAATCAACTAATGGTTCGTTTTATGATTTAACTGTTTGGATTATTCCATAAGCGTATATATTTGCGCTCGGAAGTTTTCAAAAGAGTAATATCATGATTAATAAGAAATATATAAAAAAAGCAATTGTGAGTGCTATCGCGCTAGGTATCGTTGGTTATGGTGCTATTGTGTACACTGTACATAAAGAAGATGTCACTTTAGCCAATAAACGCTTAGATGCCTTACCACTGCATAATATTGATGATCTCTCAGCACAAGCGATGCGATTATTAGCTGAAAAGGGCTGTGCAGATTGCCATACGCTCAATAGCCCATTGCCGTTTTATGCTAAAGTGCCTGGCGTGAAGCAAACAATGCAAGTTGATATCGACAAAGCTAATCAATCCTTTGAGCTTGCACCTGTTGAACAAGCTGTTGAGCATCATCATGCGGTGAGTCAAGTTGCTCTTGCCAAATTAGAGTTTGTTCTTAACAACAATTCAATGCCAATTCCTAAATATCTCGCCATACACTGGCCATCAGCATACCTCAACAGTGCTGATAGACAGTTACTACTCGATTGGATCAAGCATCAACGCCAGCAATACTATCCAAACCCAACTGCCGCACCACAATTTAAGAATTTGGCTGTTCAGCCTATTCATACCGTATTTAAAACAGATCCTGCTAAAGTTGCGTTAGGTTTATCGCTGTACAACAACATTCACTTATCAGCCAACAATAAGTATGCCTGTTCGAGTTGTCACTCTATTCATACTGGCGGTACGGATAACTTACCAACCAGTTTAGGCATTAATAATCTTGATGATCCAATGAATGCGCCAACGGTGTATGACTCTGCATTTAATATGAGCCAGTTCTGGAATGGTCGTGCTGCTGATTTAGCGGCTCAAGCGGCGGGCCCTATTTTTAACCCCGTTGAAATGGGATCAAAAAACTGGGGTAATATCGTTGCTAAACTTAAACAAGATCCTCAATTAGTTAAATTATTTGATGCTTCTTATAAAGACGGTATGAACGGGGCAAATATCACCAATGCTATTGCTGAATATGAGAAAACATTAATCACCACCAATAGCCGTTTTGACCAATATTTAGAAGGTAATTTAAGTGCATTAACGCCTGAAGAAATCGAAGGCTTTAAATTGTTCTTAAAAACAGGCTGTCAAACTTGTCATGTCGGTCAAAGTATGGGCGGACAGTCATACGAGAAGATGGGTGTTTATAGTAGCTTCTTTGGTAACCTTAAAGGCAAACATATTGAGGGTGATAAAGGTCGTTATTTAGTTACCCACGATAAAAAGCAAATGCATTACTTCAAAGTCCCTAACCTGCGTAATATCGCGGTGACAGGGCCTTATTTCTCTGGTGGTCGCGCAGCAACTTTATCTGAAGCGGTAAATGCGATGGCGAAATACCAGTGTAATACTGATTTTTCACCGAAAGAAACCAAAGCGATGGTCGCTTATTTAAAAACGCTAACAGGTGAATATAAGGGTAAGACATTAACCAACCCTAATTGCCATGATGTGAATGGTCAGCAAGTGTGTAGCAGTGCTAAAGATCAAGTCTGGAAACAAGTAACAGGGCGTAAATTACCGACTGAAACACAAGCTTAATTAAACCTCGCCTTTAGAGATCACAATAGCCGTCATTATTGGCGGCTTTTTTGTTTTTAAAGGTAATTCATTTATTAAAAGATAAGTAACCACACTAAAGACTTAGTTGCTTACAGTGAAGCAAATGGCAGCCTCAAGACATAAACAGATATGGAAAAGGAATTCTTAGCGATGAAGATTTTTTGACGTAAATTGAATAACAAAGAAAATGAATCAAAGAAATAAAAAAACAACAGGATGGCTATAAGATGGTACCTCTAAAATTAGCAGCCTATAGGCGATTATAGTCTGCTAATTTGTGATTATTTCTCAGGTGTTTCAAGTGCTTTAACCGCGATGCTTAAAGTGTTGTGAAAATCTGCATTGTTCTCAAGCATTCCTGAGCTTGCAGGTCCAAGCGCATTTGAATATAAGTCTCTTTGCTTTGTTAATGGTAGATCTAATTGGTCATATAAGGCTTGGCGAATTTTTGCATGCTGTTCTGGTGCATTATTCGATAGATCTACGAGGGTGTCATAAATGAGATGTTCGATTTGATTCATAGTAATTCCTTCATTACATAATGGCTAGTATATGCGTTATATCTCTTAAATGGCTAAACGTCCGAGATATTAATCACATAACGAATAAGGAGCTGTGCAGTTAATGCTTTCAGGCTATTTCTATATTGTTTAATGTGTTTCTATTCTTATAATTTGTCGTTTATTATCAGAATAACGATATTTGTTACTTCATTATATTAGTTCATTATTTGAAATTTTCGAATGTAACTTGTTAAAGTGTTTAATGATTATTAGTAAAAAAGCAGGTGCATGATCGGGACATGAAGAAAGCGAATGTGATTTTTGGCGTAGTTCATTGTCATCGAAGTGGGAAGAGTAAATGCTAGTTATTTAACGAAAGACGTTGTCGTAAATAGGTAGCTTCTTCGTTATCGGTATACAATAGCCAATCAAAGGCACTTTGCCTCAAAGGGATTGACTATGTTGTGGTTTTTAATGGTAACGTTGCCGCTAGTGTTAGCAGGCATTCATAAATTGTTGTTGATGATTGGTATCTATCCTAAAAATAACAGCGTATTTATCATTCCCGCTATTATCATTTGTTACTGTATTTTCGCGGTCAGTTCAGCGTTTGATCGTGATGCTTTACCCGCAGTTTTAATCGCAATCTATTATATAGCGTTAACGGTAATTACAGTAAGAGCGACTATCCGTCGTTAATGTGATGATCGAATAAAATTCGCGTTTGTTTTATAACTCAATAGTAAAGGCAATTAAAATGAAGAAGCCATATCCTGCAAAAACCATTCAAAATGTTATTAACAGCGCTATTTATCACTTAAATTTACGTGATCATACTGAATATGAATTGCGTAAAAAATTAGAAGCGAAAACAGAACAGCAGGACTGGATTGAGACTGTATTACAACAAATGAAAGACTTCGGTTATGTAAAAGAAGATCTTCAGTTCGCGTTGCATTTTTGTGAGACAGCGTTTTCTAATGAACATGGTCAGCAATATATTAAGCAGAAACTAAAAACCAAAGGTATTCCTGCAACAATCATTGAAGAAGCATTAGTTGATATTATGGAGAAAAAACAAGTGTCTGAACTTGATATGATCAAAAGTCGTTTAGATAGTTATGATGATTTTAGTCAAACCACCAAAGAGAAAATAACCAACGATCTCACTAAGCGAGGATACAGTTTTCAAGATATTTCAAGAGCGATTGCGGAACATGATGCTGCCGATACGCTATTAACCAAAGCAAAAATCAAAGGCATGAATGCTGATCTTGAAACAGAAGTATTGAAGTTAGTCCGTAAGCTCAAAGGCAAAACAGTGATTAAGCAAGAGCTTAAAATGAAGCATGTTGATATTACTAACCTTGAGCAAGTCTTCTATGATTTAGAGGAAGCGGGTGAGGTCGATTTTTATGAAAACTGCCAATTAGTGTTAGCGAAAAAGCGGTTTGATTTGTCGAATTTTAAAGATAAAAGTAAAGCCTATGCTTATCTTTCATCAAAAGGTTATGGTTCAGATGAAATAAAAGAAGCCATGGCTGCTGCCAGTAATTAAAACTGCCTGTGCGGCAGTGAACGCACGTCCATGACTGTACATGACCAGCCATCATTTCTAAGCTGCCGCACAGGCAGCTTAGAAATAACTAAAGTACACCGCGAACGTATTCTGCTTATTCACTGCCATATAGGTAGACATATGCGTTAGCCGCATGTTTATTCAATCTGATAAACACAAAACATTTCGCTAATAAACCATATTATTCATATTGTTAATAACTGTTTTCTAAATCGTTGTAGGTTGGGGCAGCGATGTTTACTATGTGCTACAAAGGATTTGTTGTTCGGTAAAATAAATGAAGAAAGATAAATACAATAATATTGCGGATCATATTTTTAAAGTAGATGCAGTAAAAATAGCGGTTTATGAGGTTATTACGCATAAGATGACAGCGTACAGAGCTGAGATTGTGTATGGCGTCACACCGAATACGTTGAATCGTTACGTTAAAAAATTCAATGCCGAGTTAACTTATTTACAAGCTTTAGGTTTAAAAGAAAAATAAATTATGTAAAGTCCAGTACCTACTGGACTTTACATCAGTGTGATAATGCTGCTTCATTATTCTCTCGTTCAAATGCAATCCAAGCTTCTTCTAAAGCGATTAGAGCTGCATTAATTTCTACTTGTTCTTTTTTTTGAATAATTAATTGTCTAACTTGTTTTTGCAGTGACAAAATATGCTGGCGTTTATCATTCATAAAGTAACTTCTTAATCCTTTTGCTTGATCCATACGCTAAACATCCGATCAAAATGTGATGGATAAAATAGTACATTTATTGTGGTTATTCTCAAGCGCTAGAAAGGGGGGATTAGCCGTGGTTATCAGTCAAATGATATGAAATGCATCAATTATGGTACAGGTTTGTTAATTATATAAATAACAATAGAACCAATAAATTATTGTCAGTTTTATTAATAAAAAAGAATGGTGTAAGGAAGAAGTACCCGTTATTAGTTAATGCTAATAACGGGTAGGGGGATCTTTATCGCATCACGTTTTTGAAGTGCTTCTTGCGTGTATATAAGAAGTCTACATCTGGTGGAAAGTCTTTATTATTTTTAGCATGCGTCATCATGTCAAAGACTTTAAATTCTGCTAATACAGCAAATGGGTAAGATTTAAATTCACCTTCACCATTGGCTTGTAAAGTAGGATCGTAATATTTACCATCTTTAAAAATAATCGCTTGGTCAATGATAGTTGCTTCATTGCAGCGATAACCTAAAACATAGCGATCACCTCGGCAATAAATCACATTCATATAGCTGTTATAGAATGTTTCATTTTCCGTTGTGGTACAGGCTGCTAATACCTCAGGATCCATTGCCTCTACCGTTACAATACGGACTTTCTCGGCAATAAAATTGCGTTCTTCTAGTTGTTGATGAATAGCTTCAAGACTTAATTGAGTCACTTTTAATACCGCAGAAATCAATAAAAACGGCCGAATTATACGCCCGTTTGTTGTGAATGTCTTTGAAAAAACAGTATTGAGTACGGAATAATCCACTATTGCGGTTACGTTAATCGCTTATTTTTATTGATTCATTAGTATGAAAATATTGAATTGATTATCAATTGTATTTATTGACAAAAAATTTACGAATGCAAAGAATGTAAATTTAATGCAAATGGTAATGGTTATCACTTATATTCTTATTCTGAGTTTGGCGGCATCATTTGATGGTGACAAACAATCAAGACTACTTGAACAGCGAGTCGGTGCTGATATTGAGTATCTTTAAAAGCCTACAGAGGTTCGTTTTTAAAGATGCGGTATTAAGTCACAACGTCATTCAGTTGGTTTTATTCTCAAAGATACGGTAAGTGGAGATAACGGAATATGTTTTCTAAAAGTCAGCTAACACTATTGATTGGTGCAGTATTATCAGCGCCGATTGCTCATGCAGAAATTACAAATACAGATGAGCATATGGTGGTCACTGGACGTGATTATGGCTATAAGGCTGACACGAATTCGACAGCAATGCGTATGGAGATGACTCAATTAGAAACGCCAGGACAAGTTGCTGTTATTGATGAGAAGCTAATTGATGAACAGCGTGCAAGTACATTAGGTGAAGTGTTACAAAACGATGCCAGCATTTCTGCGGGCGGCACCAGTCGTAACCGTGAACGTTTTTCTCTACGTGGTTTTGAATTAGGCAGTAGTAGTGGTTTCTTACGTGACGGTCACCAGCATTGGTCACATTACCGTCAGCCTGTTGAATTATTAGAGCGTGTAGAAGTGATGAAAGGCCCTGCAGGTTTGCTTTATGGGCAATCAGCGCCGGGCGGCTTGGTTAACATGGTATCTAAAAAGCCAACTTACGACACTCAAATGAATTTTAGCCAAGATATTGGTTCAAATAACCATACTCGTAGTGTGCTTGATGTAAGTGGTTCGCTAAATGCAGATCAAACATTACGTGGACGCGTGGTATTAGCGAAAGAAGATTACGATTCATGGCGTAAATTCAGTGATGGCTCAACACCGTCAACCGATCGCTTTGTTGGTGGGATGTTCCTTGATTATGATGTCAATGATAACGTGACGGTGTCACTACATTATGATCGTACTCAAGATAACGGCAGCGTTGATTCAGGTGCTTACATTGTAGATGGCAAGCCAGTGATGGGTCGTGATCATGTGTGGGATGCACAGTGGTCTAAAATTGATAATGATGTTCAGAATATGGGCTTTGATGTTAAAGCACAATTAACTGATACATGGGCATTAAATACTGGCTTCAATTACCAAGACTTTGTGCGTAACGATAAAGAAAGCTACCCTAATTTTAGTAACTTTGATCAAAATGGCACTATTAAACAAGGTGGTAGTGATCGCCATGATGAGTGGGCATTTAAAACAGCTTACACCGATTTTGTTGGTGAGTTCGATACATTAGGCGTGCAGCATCAGTTATTAATTGGAGCAAACTGGTTAGGGTATAGTTACGATCGTTTCCAGCGTTCATTTAATTCAGTGGATGTAAAACCCGGTGATACAGATCCAACACCAACGTTTTCTAACGGTAAGCCAAAACAATCACATTCATCATACGATGCTTGGGGTTTCTATGCACAAGATATGATCACTGTGAATGATTATTGGCAAGTGTTAGCAGGGGTGCGTTTTGATCGCCAAGTGAAAGATGGATTAGCGGAAGAAGCAGTATCACCTAAGTTGGCGGCAATTTTCCACCCAGCCGAAAATGGTTCTATTTACTTAGCATATTCTGAAAGCTTTGAGCCTCAAGGTGCGGTGTCGTCTAGTTCTAAAAACTATATCAATGATGGTTCTCAGTTAGATCCGTTACGTGGTAAGCAATATGAATTAGGTACTAAGTGGGAATTATTTGATAATCGTTTATTCGCATCTGCTGCAGTGTTTAATATTACTCAAGAAAATACCGCTATTGATGTTGAAGTGGGTAATGGCTGGTATGAAAAAACGCAAGCTGGTGAGCGTGTTCATAATGGTGTAGAGGTTGCTCTGCAAGGTAAGATCACCGATAAATTAAGTATGAACGCATCAGCGATGTACCTTGATGCTAAATACACTAAAGATCAAAACTACCAAGGTAATCGTCCGGCAGATGTGCCAGAATTTGCTGCAAGCGTATGGTCAACATACAACGTAACTGAGGCAACTGATGTTAACCTTGGTGTGATTTATGAAGGTTCTCGCTTCGGTGATGCAGCGAATACCTTTAAGAAAGACGGTTACACACGTGTTGATGTTGGTGTCGCGCACACTTACAAGTATGACGATAAACTGGATATCGTTGGTCGTGTAAATGTAGAGAACCTATTTGATACAGATTACATGGCCGGTGGCGGCTCAACTAGCAAAGACTATGTAGGTGCTACTGGTGTAACACTAGGCGAAGGCCGTAACTTCATGGCAACCATTGAGTTTAAATACTAAGGTTTACGCCAAATAAACAAGGGGAAGTATTAACTTCCCCTTGTTGTGATCTGAATGTAGCGGCTTATAAACTGTTAATCACAATTGTTATTGTTTATAGTTCGCGACCTTTGCAGTACTTTTTATTTTTAACATTCCCTTTTTTGTTTTTTTGGTTATTACAGATAACGATTGATTAAATATTATGAATTTTATTAAAACTAGCCTTGCTATTGTTATTCTCAGCGTCACCACTGGCGCTCATGCTTCTAATCTCGATAACGCACGTTCGATTGAGAACAAGACCAATACAGCATCTGCTGTGAGTCAGGATCACATTGATAAAAGTGCTGATTCTGTGTTGTCAATGAAAGCCAACATCGAGCAGTTACAAGAAGAAGTAAAAAACTTAACTATCTATCATGATCATTTAGCGCGATTGGTTCAAAATCAGGCGCAAGAAGTGGCTTCTATCGATCAACAAATTGCAGATATTAAACAGACTCGTCAGGGCGTAGTACCACTGATGTACCAAATGATTGATGGTTTAAAGACGATTGTTGAAAACGACAAACCGATTAAACATCAAGCCCGTTTAGCGCGAGTGAATAAACTTGAAACCATGATGTCACAAGCTGATATTAGTGATGCCGAGAAATTCCGTCGTATTTTAGAAGCCTACCAAATTGAAATGGATTACGGCACTAAACTTGCCGCTTACCAAGCAAAAATCACTCTTGCTGATAATAAAACGATTGAAGTGAATGTACTCCATTTAGGGCGTATTGCTTTGGTTGCGCGCAGTTTAAATGGTAGCCATTACTGGAGCTGGAATACAGCGGCTAAACAGTGGCAAGTGATTGATGCGAGCGAAGGTGCAAATATCGATAAGGCGTTTGCGATTGCTGATAACCAAGTTGCCCCAAGTTTGATTACTTTACCTGTTTCAGGTTTTACAACTAACGTAGAGAGTAAATAACATGAAACTAAAAGCGTTAGTTGCCGCCTTATGTGTCGCAAGTATGCCATTTGCGGTTAATGCCGAATCGGTAGTGAAACAAGCACAACAAGAGCAAAGCCAACAAACTCAGCATAATATTCAACGTGAAGCGGGCTTTAACCACACTCAGCAAGATGTGAAAACACAATACAATGCGTTACTTGCTGAGCGTAATAAATTAAAAGCCGCTACAGAAGTATTAAGCACAACCTTTAGTGCCAATGAACAACACTTATCGACCTTAGAGCAACAATTACGTTTAGAAAGTGGCAGTTTAGGTGAGCTATTTGGGGTAGTGCGTCAAACGGCAAAAGACGTTCAAGCTGAACAACAACATGCAGTAACCGCTATTGATAACAGCCAAGATAACGCAGTTGTTAACGAGATAGTCGCCGCAAAAGTTTTACCGTCAATGGCTCAACTACACGGCTTATGGCAAGCAATGACTGATCAGATTGTTGCTAGCGGACAAATTGCTAAAGTGACCGTACCGTATATTAATGGTGATGGTGAGCAAAGTGATATTCAGGCATTGCGTTTAGGCAGTATTGGCTTAGTCGGCGACAACGGTTACTTACGTTGGGACGGTAGCCAACATGTAGCAATGGCGTATTTACAGCAACCTGAACATGCGCCGACATTGGCTGATTACAATCAACTAATATCAACAGGCAATGACATGCTGGTGGTTGATCCTTCACGTGGGGTGATGCTAGAGCAATTAGCCCAAGCACCGACATTAATGGATCGCCTGCAAGCTGGTGGTGCAGTTGGTAAAATTATTTTATTGCTACTTGCTATTGGTGCCGGTATTGCGATTTTCCGCGGCACAAAATTGGCGATGATTCGTCAACAAATTAAAGCACAACTTAAACAACCGTCTAAGCCGGGTAATAATCCATTAGGCCATATTTTAGCGGTATACAACAAAGAACAAAGCCGCAGTGTTGAAGCATTAGAATTACGTTTATTAGAAGCGATTGTTGATGAACAGCAAGGATTAGAGAAAGGCTTATCAATGCTGAAACTGTTTGCTGCTTTAGCACCGATGTTAGGTTTGCTAGGTACAGTAACAGGTATGATTGAAACCTTCCAAGTGATCACCCAGTTTGGTAATGGCGATCCAAAAGTAATGGCGGGGGGTATTTCAATGGCACTGGTGACCACTGTTCTTGGCTTGGTTGCGGCAATGCCGTTGTTACTGGCACATAATGTTTTAAGCTCGCAAGCTGAGAACATTCGTATGATTTTAGAAAAGCAGGGTATTAGCCTTGTGGCGGAACAAGCCGAGAAAAACGATCAAAATGGTATTAAAAATTCTGGCATGACAACTGAACAGGCCGCCTAATGGATAGCAGCGTATTACAAAGCTGGTGGTTATCGCTGTCGCACTTTATGGCGCAAGGCGGTGTGATTCTATGGTGGTTAGCCGCTGTGGTTGCTGTGTTGTGGCTACTGGTTTTTGAACGGGTTATTTACCTTGTGTTTTACTTTCCACAACAACGACAGCAATGGATAGCATTATGGGCAGCACGTGCTGATCATCAATCTTGGTATGCACATGCAATTCGAGATGGTTGGTTGGCGGATGCTAAAATAGCGTTAAATAAAAACCTTAATTTTATTAAAGTGTTAGTCGCTATTTGTCCCATGCTTGGTTTGCTTGGTACTGTGACTGGGATGATTTCAGTGTTTGATGTAATGGCTACTCAAGGCAGTAGCCAACCTCGATTGATGGCATCAGGGATCTCACTGGCTACACTGCCAACAATGGCGGGCATGGTGGCAGCATTAGCGGGAATGTTTATTCATGCCCGCTTGGCAAAAGCATGCCAAATGCGTGAATTGAAATTAGAAAAATCATTAAGGAGTCAACAATGAGACTCAGTCGTCGCTCGTCAGTGCGTGAAGATGCACAAATAGATTTAACCTCGATGTTAGATATCGTTTTCATCATGTTGATTTTCTTTATTGTTACCAGTTCTTTTGTACGTGAATCTGGGGTTGAAGTTAATCGACCTCAAGCAAGCCATGTTGTTAGCCAAAAAGATGCGGGTATTTTTGTCGCTATTACCGCAGCAAATGATATTTACATAGATAAGCGTGTGGTTGATCCTGAACGTGTTCAAGCAACATTAGAACATATGTTAACTGAACAGCCAGATGCTGCATTAGTGATCCAAGCGGATGAACATGCTTATAACGGTACGGTCGTTAAGGTAATGGATGCTGCGAAAGGCGCAGGGGTGAAGAATATTGCTTTGGCGGCGGAGAAAAACTAATGATGCGCATATTGATGGCACTGCCATTGGCGCTGGCGATGGCTTTAGGTTTGTTTACGCTAATGGCATGGATGGTGGATAACGGTAACCATCAACGTCAAGATAATTCACCGCCTTTAGCGTTTAACATGGTGATGGTAGAACACGAGCAAGCGGCACAACGTCGTCAGCGTGTTGCACCGCCGCCACCAGAGACACCTACGCCACCACCAGAAGCCCAACCATCGCAGTCACAAGCAGCAACATCAACGGCTATGCCTATGGCGTCGATTCCTAGCTTAGGCTTAGATACCTCGATTCATGGCTTAGCGGTGAATGCGCCTAAATTTACTGATTTCAGTAGTGCAGCAGCGATGGGGGATGGGTTAGGTAAATCGCAACAGGCGATGCCACTTTATAGAGCAGAGCCGCGTTATCCTGCACGAGCTTTACGCCAAGGAAAAGAAGGCTATGTGGTGCTTAAATTTACCATTGATACCCAAGGTCGACCGATAGATATCGCTATTATGGATGCCAAGCCCCGTCGTTTATTTGATAAAGAAGCGATTAGGGCATTACGAAAGTGGAAATACCAACCACAAGTCGTTAATGGTACTGCCATGGCACAACAAGGGCAGACAGTACGTCTTGAATTTAGGTTAAACCAATAATGAAAAAATTAGCTTTTATTATCGCATTAACCTTATCGGCCTCATTGCCATTATCAAATGCTTATGCAAGTGGCGGTCAATTGTCACAAGCAACAGCTAACAAAGTGCAGCGCGCCAATAATTTACAGTTAGATGATAAGCTTGATCAAGCGGTTGCTATTCTTGCTGAAATGAATCCCAGTAGCGCTTACGATAAAGCTTATGTACAGAGGATGTTAGGGGTATTTTATTGGCAACAAGGTAAAACATCACAAGCAGTGAAATTACTGACAAAAGCGGTAAACAGTGGTCTATTGCAAGATGATCAGGCATGGACGACTGAACGTATGTTGGCGGATATTTTGCTGTCTGATGAGAAATACAGCCAAGCTTTGCCGCATTATTATAAGTTAACTAAAAATATTCCTGCGAAACAAAAAGGTGATGAGCTCTGGCTACGTATTGCACAAGCACATTATCAGCAATCACAGTGGCAGCAAGTTTTAACCGCAATGAAGCATTATGATGGTTATCGGATTAAAGATAGCATGTCACCTTTGTCGATTAAGCTTGGCGCACAGTTACAACTTCAACAGTGGCAAGGTGCATCAGCAACCCTGAATCGTTTGATTGTGCTGGAACCGAATAAGTTAATTTGGTGGCAACAACTGGCTAGCATTCAAATGCGAACAGGTAAAAATGCTGATGCATTAGCAACGTTAAAATTAGCTAAATACCAAGGGGTAGCACTGAGTCAGCAAGATCTTAAAGTGTTGGCACAGTTATATGCCCAACGTGGAATTCCAGAGCGAGCAGCCGAGCAAATAGCGGCCTTGAAGGATGCCAATAGTGATAAAACATTATTGATTGAACAAGCAAACTATTGGCAAATGGCACGCGAGTGGAAAAAAGCGATCAAACTCTGGACTAAGGTAGCAGCGAAAGATAATCACTATCGTTGGCAATTAGCGCAATTATTAGTTCAAGAAGGTGATTATAACCAGGCTTTGGTTGAATTAGATAAAGTGAAGCGTAAAGATAAACGTGCAGAGGTCGAATTAGCTAAAGTACGGGTCTATTACAAAATGAACAATCTCGATCAAGCGATTATACATGCTAAGCAAGCGGATAATATTCAACCGTCTTCTGCCGCTAAAAGTTGGGTTAAATATTTAGCGCAAATGCGTAAGATGGATATAACTACTTAACTAGATTAGCCATTATAAATTTATTATTAGATGTGTATTAAGGCGAGCCATTGAGCTCGCCTTTCTTATTTATAAGAACAGTAAAAAAAATAAAATAAAGATGTGACTTTTTTAATGTTTATCCAGTTTGAATTATGGAGCCACTAACAATAAGTGGTGAGTTGACATAAATAAAACAATAAACAATTAGGAGTAACATCATGAAACCAATAATTACAGTGGTATCCGCCGCTGTTGGCTTGCTCTTATCTTCAGTCACACATGCTGAAGAAATTACAATGTTTGACTATGAAGAGGCAACATCTGCTTATCAAGACGCTTATTTAAATGCTCAATTTGACTTGCAAAGCGGCAACCAAGATCAAACCAGTTATAGTACTGATGTCAGTGCTAATTACGATCAAGTCTTTTCATCGCCTGATAGAAATACCCGTGTAAACTTTATCGGTGATACCTCGATGAGCCGCGGTAGTAGCGATGGTGATAGTACAAAGAAGAACTATCAAGCGTTAGCATCATTAACCAATGATATGTATTTTAACCCGACTCAGAACAATGCTTTTTGGTACAGCAAAGCTGAGATTGGCGCACAAACAGATATGAAAGATCCGTTTACTAAATTAACTGTCGGTTTAGGCTATGGACGGGTAGTGAATGCAACGCCAATGGCAAAAACAATTCGAGTTATTGAAGAATTACAAGAACGCGGGTTATTAAAAGGTTCAGTTTCTCGCGCCACTTATCAAAATGTCGCTCAAATTATAGCGAAAGAGCCTGAGTACCGTAGTCGTTATGGTTCTGCCGATTATGCCGAATATTGGGTGGAAGCCATTGGTAAAGCATTAGGGACTAATTTAGGGCCTCGTGGTGCAATTAAATCTTATGATGTTTTAGTTAATGAGCGTATTTCAACCCGTAAATACGGTTGGTTAGTACGTGCTGGTGTCGGTGCGGTGTTAACCAATTATGATGGATCTGACACTAAGCCAGCATTAGAAGTCGGGGCAGAGTACCATTATCCTATAAATAACCAATTGCAGTTTTCCAATGAAGCAATATTAACCGCGATACTTGATGATGGTGATAATGGCTTTAATGCGTCAAATGCAATGTCATTAACCTATGAACTACGTGACAATATCGACTGGGAAAATACTTGGCTATTAAATTATTCTGAGAGCGATGGTTCAGAAGATTTAATGACTAATAGCCTAAAATCAACATTCCGCTACTATGTTTCTAATGTCATAAGTTTAACATTAACGGCTGGATTATCGAAAACAGATGATAATATTGATTATGTCCCCGGTGTAACTGATCGTAATGATGATGTGGATAAAACCCTTCAAATGGGTCTGACTTATCGTTTGAAATAAGCACTTATTTTTATATAAACACTGACTTCTTTTTTATAAGACAAGTTAGTGTTTTTTTTTGTTTATAGTAAATAGAACATCAAAATATGCATTTTTTTGTTATCAAATGGAATGTTATTTAGAATGGAATCTATTAATGAATGTACATAATAACGATCAGGGTAAAGAGTATCATTTGATTTCAATGTTTCAGTCTGATGAAACGGCGAGAAATGAACGGTTTCAGATGTTAATGCAGCCTTATTTACTATTATTACATAATCGATGTGTCTATAAAATTAGAGATAAAACGTCAGCAGACGATCTTGTTCAAGAAGTGTTAATTAGAGTATATAAAGCATTACCTGCGTATCGTCCTGAGGCTTTGTTTAAGACTTGGCTTATTAAAATTACAGATAATGTGTGTTATTCCTTTTTAAGCAGCGATTCTAGGTATAAGAAAAATATTGTCACAATGACTATCTTGGATAATTTGATTTCAACAAATAATAATAATGTTGATTTGGAAATAGATTTTAATAAAATGATACCAAGTTTATCTATAAATGAACAAGAAATAATTAAATTACGTTTTTATAAAGATTTATCATTAGATGAAATAAGTCATATACTAAGAATTACAATGAGTGCTTGTAAAATGAGATTATACAGAGCACTACAAAGCTTAAGTTTACTTATTATATGAAATGTAATAATAAAAAACAGTCAACACTCAAGTATAATTACGGTAGTGCTTATTCTGTTAATAATATTAATATCATAGTGTTAGGTCTAGTGAATGAAGTGCCTTTTATCTATTTGTCATAAAAAAATAAGTTATAATCTGTTTATTCTTGCTATTGCAGTATATTTTGGAACGGTATTAAATGTTCCGTTATGGCTAACTTTTTATGAAATACTGTCTAAATTAGAAAGAGTGAATATCGGTTTTGTTATTTCACTTCCTATTTTTATTATCTCAGCACTTAATATTATCTTTCAGGCTTTCGCATGGCCTTATATCAGTCGTGTTTTTTTTGGTATTTTAACATTAATTTCTGCCATTACTGCTTATGCATCCTATCAATACGGTGTTATTTTTGATTATGGCATGATAGAAAATACATTTGAAACGAATAGCAGTGAAGTGTTATCTTATTTGAGTTTTTCTGGATTTATAGCTTTTTTTGTTTTAGGTATTATCCCTTGTTGTGTTATTTTTTTGGTGAAAATAAAAAAGCAATCATTTTTTATAAAATTTATAATGTATAAGGTAATCTCGGTTATTGTATCTATTATGGTTATTTTATTAATAGCCTCTTTTTTCTATAAAGATTATGTATCAGTTGGGCGTAATAATAAATATATTAACCGAGTTATTAATCCATCATATGTCTATACAGGTATTAAGTATATTGATGAAACTTACTTTACTGAGCCTATTGCTTATCAAAAAATTGGTCTTGATGTTAAATTAGTAACGACCGCTACCTCAAATGGTAAACCGACGTTATTTGTGTTTGTTTTAGGGGAAACTGCCCGATCTCAAAATTATCAAGCTAACGGTTATCCTCGTCCTACCAATCAATATACCCAATCAGATAACATGATTTCGTTTAAAAACGTGACATCATGCGGTACGGCGACAGCGGTATCTGTACCTTGTATGTATTCAGCGATGGATCGTAATAATTATAATAAGCAAGTTGCCTATAACCAAGATAACTTTATTGATATTTTACATCGAGCGGGTATCTCGATGTTATGGAAAGAAAATGATGGTGGTGATAAAGGCGTCGGCGCACGTATTCGTAAAACCACATTAAAACGTGACGTACATAATCCATTGTGCGATGGTGAATCATGCTTTGATATGGCATTGCTGAATAACTTTGATCAAGAAGTGGCACAAATGAAAGGCAGTAAGTTTATTACGCTGCATATTATGGGCAGTCATGGACCCACATATTATAAACGTTATCCTAAAGACCATACATTCTTCACTCCAGATTGCCAACGGGCTGATATTGAAAACTGTACCAAAGAACAAATAGTCAACAGTTATGATAATACTATTTTGTACACCGATTATGTTATTAGCCAATTGATTCAAAAGTTAAAAGGTTACAGTGATAAATACAATACAGCCCTGTTTTATATTTCAGACCACGGTGAATCTTTAGGAGAAGGTGGCCTATATTTACATGGTACGCCTTATAGCCTTGCGCCCAAATATCAAACAACAGTGCCAATGATGATATGGTTTTCAAAAAGCTTTACGCAAGATCGCGATTTAAATCTAACGTGTCTTGAGCATATAGCTAACAATGCTAAAAGAGGGGATTACTCACAGGATAATGTGTTTAGCTCTATGCTAGGCATTATGAATGTAAAAACCTCAGTGTATAAACCCCAGCAAGATATCTTCCGCCAATGCCGTACTAATTAGGCTATTTATATAGATTCAGTGCGAAATTTTACAAATTACCCCCTAATGATTTTTATTAGGGATGATTATTATAGCCATCATTATTCTCGCACCTCCTTCCTTTGTTCCATTTTTCTAACCAACGTAAACAATGTAAATTGAATGCCAATAAGAACGATTATCAATTAAATTATCATTATTCCAGTCCCTTTATACATGATGTTAGTAATGGTGTTAAAAAACAAGGCAGTGCAATTATGGGCACGCCGATTACATATTTATATTTCAATGGCATTGCTACTGGTGGTGCTATTTTTTGCCATTACTGGGATCACTCTCAATCGACCACATCTTTTTGTCAGTCAATCACCGGATGTTGTTGAGCAACAGCTTGATATTCCACATGCATTATTGAGTTCAGAGAAAGGACCGTTTTCACCTAACCGTTCAGCATTAATAGCGTATCTAGCTAAACATGGTGATGTCAGTGGTACACCTTCGGCGATTGATATTTTTACTGATGTTGATGGCGATGAATTATTGGAAGGTGAAATATCACTGGATTATAAAGGCCCTGGTTATAGCGCCACGGTTTTTATTGATATGACGACAGCACAAGCAACCATTGAAAGTACGAATTATGGTGTTATTGCGGTACTTAATGATCTGCATAAAGGGCGTAATAGCGGTGAAGTTTGGCGCTGGTTCATTGATATTAGCGCGTTGTTGATGGTGTTATTTGTATTAACAGGCGTGTGTTTGCTAATACCGAAAAAGAAAACATTCCAAACCGGAATGAAGTGGATGGGGCTGGGCTCTGTTATTACCTTACTGATTTATATTCTGGCTGTGCCATAGCCAATATTTGATTGTCGATTTTATTAAAGGTTCGTTATGACCGTGTATCACATGATTAAAAAGCCATTATTGGCAGTGTTATTATTGGCACCATTAGCAAGTGCGATTGCTAAGCCTATCCCTGAAAACGCACAGCTTGAAGTAGGTTTTCAGTTACCTGTTATTGAAACAACCATGTATGCCCGCCCTTATGTTGCGGTTTGGATAGAAGATGCAGATCGTAAACCCGTGCGTACAGTGCAACTGTGGGTAGGTAAAGATGAATGGTTGAAAGATTTACGTAGCTGGTGGCGAAAAGCCGGGCGTTATGATCGTGAATTAATTGATGCGGTTACGTCAGCAACGCGACCTGCCGGTGAGTACAAATTTGTATGGGATGGCTTGAATGATAAAGGCCAACGTGTAGAGCAAGGTAATTATACCTTTTATGTAGAAGTGGTACGTGAACACGGTGGTCGTAATTATCTACGCCAAAAAATAGCGCTAGGCGAAAACGCGTTTAGCCATGTTATTGCACCGACGGAAGAAACCGGTGCTATTCAACTTAATTATAAACTTTGAGTAATAGTAACATTATGAAAAATAACAAAATGAAAGCGTTTTCTCTAGCATGTGCAGTTATTGCAGTTATTGCAGGATTAGCAGTATCAGCCTCGGCGAATGCCCACCCGCGTTGGGTATTACCGTCACATTTTACGGTATCAAAAGAGGGCGGTGATTGGTTATCTTTTGATGTTACCGCGTCACACGGTATATTTATTTATGATAAACCAGCGAGTACTGAAACTGCAGAAGTGATCATGCCTGATGGTCGTGCTGAGCGTCCTAATTTTACCATTCGTGGCAAACGTCGTGCGATTTTTGATTTCTATTTTGAAGAAGAAGGCACGCATAAAATTCAAATAAACCAAACGCCAGAGTACTTCACACAATATAAAGCGGGACGTCGCGACACGGTGAAATGGATTGCTGCTAATAAAGTTGAGCGCGATGCTGTATTACCCGCTAAATCACGTGACGTTGTCACTCAGGTTGGTTATACCCGCGCAGAGACTTATGTCACTGTGGGTAAGCCAAGTACTAAGGCAATGGAAATCACAGGTAAATACTTAGAGTTATTACCGATTACGCATCCTGCCGACATTGTTGAAGGCGAACCTGTTACTTTTCAATTCTATTTTAACGGCAAACCTCAAGCCGGTGTTGTGGCTGAAGTAACCCGTGAAGGCACGTTATACCGTAATCACCAAGAACAAATTGATGTGGTCAGTGATGCTGATGGCAAGGTGAGTTTCACACCTGCAACGGCGGGGCGCTATATCATGAAAGCGAACTATCGTGGTGAAATTGCTAATAATCCGATGGTAGATACCGCGAACGTTAACGTTCATATTACCTTTGAAGCATCACTACAGTAATGACTTTTATGGTGCTGTTTCTGTTATGGAACAGCACTTTTTATTACCGCTACTCACAATTAGTTAGCAACAATTAATTACTGTCACCCACAAAATGGGCAGATCGAGGTTGTTATGAAAAAGCATC
>SAMEA5043655__coassemble_63_pt1 | contig 26875 bp, 24 predicted proteins | sample SAMEA5043655__metabat2_low_PE_001 | metagenome-assembled genome bin SAMEA5043655 (sample SAMEA5043655) | Gadus morhua
TAATTGTTTGGTAATTGTTGCTTATTTAACAAATAAATAAAGAGCTGTTAAGTGGTAGTTGATAATTCAACAAACGGCTTAATGGCTTTTTTATTTGTCAATTAAATAGAATATTTATGCGATATATTGTTTTTATGTGATTTTTTATGTGGGATTAATGGGGCAATGTAACTAAAAGTGTAAATTATCGCTAAATAGTATATAGTTCAGCGTCGTTTTTTATATAGCATAAAGTCCTCTTTATTCGTGTGAAAATTAAGATACTAAATATGGAGCAAGATTAAGCTTGAGCTTATAGATGTTCAGTGTATTTTCAGTATTAAATACCTGTGGTATTGCGAATTAAATAACAATTATTATCGTTAGCCTTTATGGCCCCTTTACCTAGGAAACAATATGCAATTATCCTCTCAGCCTAAAGGGCTTTTTCACCTCATTGCTATTCAGATGTGGGAATTCTTTAGTTATTACGGCATGCGGTCGTTATTAATTCTCTTTTTAACCCAAAAACTTTTAATGTCTGACGACCATGCATTTGCCCTCTATGGTGCTTATACATCGCTTGTTTATGTTACTCCGATTTTAGGTGGTTATTTAGCTGACCGTTATTTAGGCAACTATTGGTCGGTGATCATTGGTGGCTTATTGATGGTCGCAGGGCATGCTGTACTGAGTATTCCGAGCCATGACAACACCGTGCTATATGCCGCATTAGCACTTATTATTTGTGGTTATGGTTTTTTTAAAACTAACTCAAGCTGTTTGTTGGGTGAGTTATATAAAGACCATGAAGATGCGCGTGAATCTGGATTTTCGATTTCCTATATTGGTGGCAATGTTGGTTCTGCTTTAGCACCGATATTCTGTGGTTATGCTGCGAGTCGTTGGGGCTGGAACGTAGGTTTCGCACTTGCGGGTATCGGTATGCTTATTGGTTTAATTATCTTTAGTACAGGTCGTAAGCATTTTGCGCATGTGCAAAAAGCGAACCTACCCGCGTTACGTCAAAAAACAGCAGGCTTTAGCCACTGGCAATTGATTATTCTTGGCGTGATTGTGTGCGCGATTGGTTTAGTCTTTGTATTACAAAATTTACTTGCTGGCTATATTCTGGCTATTATCTTAGCTTTTTCTGCTTTACAAATGATTCGTCTATACCGTAAGAGCAGTATTGAAGATCGTAAGAAATTAAATGCAATCATCTACTTCATGCTGTTTGGTATGGTGTTTTGGGCGTTTGATCAGCAGGGCGGTAGTTCAATAAGTTTGTTCATTGAGCGAAATATTGATACTGATATTTTCGGCTTTCACATTCCAACCGCTTTTTTCCAATCAGTGAACCCTGTTGCGGTTATTGTTGGTGGTGGTGCTGTTGCATGGTTATGGAAAGTGTTGGCATCTCGTCAAATTTCAGTCCGCACTTTAACCAAACTGAATATGGGCTTGTTCTTGCTAACGGCAGGTTTTAGCTTAATAACTTTATCGTCTAAATTGGCAATGGTGAGTGGTCATACAACATTCTTATGGCTGTTCCTTGGTTTGTTCTTAATTGGTATTGCTGAGCTGTTTATTGACCCCGTAGCGTTATCTGCTATTACACGTATGAACCCACAAGGTGCAACGGGTACAGTTGCGGGTATCTATATGTTAATGGGGGGCTCTGTTGCGAACTATTTAGCCGCGAACATTGCTGAATTAACTTCAACGGGCACACAAGCAACCACTACTGTCGACTTGATTGCTTCAGCGACACAGTACCACCATGTGTTCCAATCAATTTTCATTGTTACCGTCGTGGTGTTAGTGCTTGGTATCTTAGTGAATTTAAAAAATCGTAACGAGCCTGAATACGATTAATTTATTCTCTTAAGAAAAGGTCGATACTGTAAGCTATTTTTAGTAGACAGGATCGGCCTTTTTTTTTGGCTGTTTATGATCATTATGTGTCAGACGTTGATACTATCTTTTGTGATACCATTAACAATGGTAATCAAGAATAAAGATTGCCGTATAAGAATAAAGAGCCGTTGAATGAATGATAAAAAGCAATATTCAAAAGTACCAAGTGGTCGATTATCACGGTTAGCAAAGCTTGGATCATTAGCGACGCGGGTGGCTTCTGGAATGGTAGCTGAAGGAGCTAAGCAATTAGCGACAGGGCATCGACCCAAAGCGAGTGAACTTATTTTAACGCCAGCGAATGTTAAACGTGTTGCTGATCAATTGGCAGATTTACGCGGTGCTGCGATGAAAGTCGGCCAATTATTATCAATGGATGGTGGCGATTTATTACCACCGCCATTAACCGAGTTGTTGTCTCGATTGCAAGCAAATGCGAAACCAATGCCCATAAGTCAACTTAACTCTTCTCTTGAACAGCAATGGGGATGTGATTGGCAACAGCAATTTAGTCAGTTTTCATTTTATCCGATTGCCGCGGCATCCATTGGGCAAGTGCATAAAGCGACAACCCAAGATGGACGTCAATTAGCGCTTAAAATTCAATATCCTGGAATTAATAAAAGCATTGATAGTGACGTAAATAATGTGACGACGTTATTGAATATCAGTGGCTTAATTCCTAAGCAGTTAGACATTTCTGAGTTATTGAATGAAGCTAAAAAACAACTTCATGCAGAAGCAGATTATTTACTTGAAGCGCAATATGTGAAGCAATACCGTCAACTATTAGCGACCGATACACGTTATTTATTGCCAGATATTGCCGATAATTTAACGACAAAACAGATTCTTGCGATGACATTTGTTGGTGGTGTTGATATTGATAAATTAGTCGATCAGCCACAAACCGTACGTGATCATGTTATCGAACTTGCCTTTAGTTTGATGTTTAGAGAAGTGTTTGAATTTAGATTAGTACAAACCGATCCTAACTTTGCTAACTATCGCTATGATATTGATAGCAAACAATTAGTATTGCTTGATTTCGGTGCTACACGCGTTTATCCACAGTCTATTTCCGAAGGTTATCGGCAATTAATGACGGGGGCAGTGATTGATGATCAACCTCGAATGCTTGCTGCATTAAAACAGATTGGATTCTTCTCGCAACCGATTGAACCGCAGGCCCAACAATCATTATTGGCATTATGTTTACAAGCTTGTGAGCCGTTGAAATATCAGGGTGTGTATGATTTTGGTCAGTCTGATATGGTACGTCAAATTCGTGATGCAGGCAGTCAATTAAGCATGAAACAAGGTTATTGGCATACACCGCCAGCCGATGCGATTTTTTTGCACCGTAAATTAGGTGGATTATATTTATTAGCCGCAAAACTAAAAGCGCGGGTTGATGTTAATAAAATATTTTTATCCTATATGACTGAATAATTATCTATCTCAGGTTATTTTTCCTCAGTCAAGAGTCTCATATATAGAATATCAGTTATTATTTTGGGTAATTTATACCTTACTCAACAATGGCTATACTAATCACTTCTGAAACCAATTTGTATGACAAATGCCCACTAAAAAGTAAACGCGTTATGACTGGTAAACACATCTCTTATGCAGTACAAAATATTGAAGGACTTTCCTTTGATACTACAGATATATCAAAAATAGCGTTAGTCACCGAAGGTGGTGGTCAGCGCGGTATTTTTACCGCGGGCGTATTAGATGCTTTTTTAGAAGCAGAGTTTAATCCCTTTTCTCTGATGGTGGGCACATCTGCGGGATCGCTCAATTTAGCCTCTTATATTTGTGGTCAATACAAACATGCTTATCGGGTGATTACTCAAGCAACCACAGATCATCACTTTTTTGATGTTTATCGGTTTATATTTGGTCGTGAAGGCTTAGATTTAGATTGGTTGATGAAACAAACGCAAACCAGTTTTGAACTTGATTGGCACCAAGGGCGTGAAAATATGCGTTCACGCACCGTGTTAGCGTCAGCAAGTGGTGTTAATAGCCATCAGGCAGCGTACTTTAACTTAAACAGTGATAATTGGTCATTAGCATTAAAAGCATCATGTGCTGTACCGGTACTCAATAAACAACCTATTTTCTCGCAGAATGAATACTGGGTTGATGGTGGATTATGTGCACCAATTCCGGTTCAAGAAGCGTATGAGCGCGGTTATCGTCATATTGTGGTTGTTCGAACTGTACCTATCGACACGTCATTTGATCACTGTTGGATGACCAATATTAGTCGCGCTTTGGGTAATTCTAAAGCGGCAGGTATGATTGAAATGTTGCTTGAGCACGAAGATAACTATCGAAAAACCCAAGAATTTTTAAGCAATCCACCTGATGATGTGACAATTTTTGAAATTCATCCTCAAAAACCGTTAAAATCGAAAATGATTGGTAGTGATTTAGCCGCTTTGGATATGGATTATCACTTGGGTTATCAATCGGGTAAATATTTTCTCAATACCGTTGGCCGTCATATTAATATTCAAGATGCGCCTTATAAAACGGATTATAAGCATGACATTGAAAATGATGATTTAATGAAATATGCCTAATTTTATTACTCAAATAATATCACTGTAAACGTGGAAATATTTGGGAGCCTTTACGAAGAAGTTGATAATCAATGAACCTGAAAAATGTGGAATTTACAACCAAGGAGTCGGTATTTACACAGTTGATGGAAAATGACGTTCATAGTATGTGGTTGCAACGTAAACAAAATGCATTTAGTGGTAAAGATGGGGTGAAAATCCAATGGATCAGTGTCACTAATCCCATTAATACTCGCTGTATTGTAATTGTGAATGGTCGTAATGAAAGCTTTTGGAAGTATCAAGAAATTTTCTTTGAATTTTCCCGACAAGGTTATGATGTTTACGCTTATGATCATCGAGGCCAAGGTGCCTCTGGTCGATTAACCGCTGATCCTGAACTGGGTCATGTGAATAGTTTTGATGACTATGTCGATGATTTACAAGAGTTTGTGACTAAAGTTGTAGAAAAAGAAAAAGACTATCAGCACCGTTTCTTATTGGCGCATTCTATGGGGGGGGCCATTACCACCCTGTATCTTGAAAAATATACGAGCCATTTTGATGCGGTAGTACTGAATGCACCGATGTTTGGTATTCACATGCCAGTACCTTTAAAACTGGTTGCATCATCGATTGCCAAGATCATGGAACACTATCAGGATGAGCCTTCATATGTATTGGGGCAGAAGCCTTATCACGAAGAGCCATTTGAGAATAATGCTCTGTGCCAAAGTAAATTACGCTATGTTTGGGCAAAGCATTTATATCAAATTCATCCAGAATTACGCATTGGTGGACCAAGCCCACGTTGGTTATGGCAAGCGATTCAAGCTGCTGATCACTGTATTCGAGATGTAGGGAAAATAGAGATCCCAGTATTATTATTACAAGCAGGTAGCGATACGGTTGTTGATAATAATAGCCACCAACGATTTTGTGGTCAGAATAAGCACTGTAATCTGAAAGTTATCCGTAATGCGCGCCATGAGATTTTAATGGAAAAAGACGTTATTCGAAATCAAGCCTTATGTGAAACGTTAGCTTTCTTTAATCAATTTATAGTGTAAATCGATTTAAAATAGGTAAAGCACAAATTAACGCTAAAGAAAGAGGCTGTATTTAATCATTAAATACAGCCTCTTTTGTTTTTAAATAACACTAGATAATTACTTGATAAATAATGTGATTTTATTTACAGATAAACCAAGATTTAGCATCTGCTTCAATAATGGCTTTTTTATGCCATGGCAGTGGTGTTGATACTGGTGCTATACGCACATCACCTTTGATTTTACGTGTAGCAAGCACACGCACACGGCTATCTTTTATACTTTCAATCGTGCCTTTGTAAGTGACACCGTAAGCATCGTCTTTCGACTTTTTATACATACACACAGTTTCACCTACATGAGACGCAATAAAGGCTGTCTCTTCTGTCCAGTGTTCTTCTGCGGGTGGCGGTGTTTCATCATCGAGATGTTTAATCGCCTTTGAGCTCATTAATGTCCGATGGATAGAGTAAGGTTGATAACCTAATAGTTTTGCACCATCAATCCATGCCGTTTGAGGAATGTCTCGATTTTCAATAATGCGCATGGTGACGAAAGGGCCACCGGAACAAATATCAGCCCATAGATCAATTGAAGAAATGCGAGATGCAAAAAGGGGCGTCTCTTGATCAGTATTAGGATGTTGAACACACCATGTGCCAGTGTCTAAATTCACCATTGAGCCGTTATTAGCGGTACACGTTTTCGTGGCTAATTGGTCAAACTGTGCAATGTCTTGTTGTGCTTGTTGCTCGCTAGTGGAGCAATAACGGTAACTATAAGAAAAGGTTTCTTTAGGGTAAAACAAACCTTTATCAACAACAACGCCATTATTACGCGTGCTATCGGCTGCAATGAATTTTTTAGCAGCTGTTTTAAAACTGTAATCAGGTGCTGGTTTTGGTGGTGGTGGTGTTGAACTACAACCCGCAAGCACAGCAATAACTGCAGCGAGTGATACACGGGTAAAAAGGGTGTTGTACATGCTTGCCCCCAGAGAAAATGCTTTTTGATATCGGTGATCAAAAAACGCTAATAATAAATAAGTCTATAGGGGACAACAGAAATTGTTAGGAAGCAAGCCATTATTCTGTTAAAAAAAATGAGTTTTAATAGATTCAATGAGTTACTGGTGACAAAGATTTACTTAGGTTGCGAGGTTGTGACTTATTGAGAGTATTCTCGGCACTAAAATAAAATAAGCCCATTGATGATAAGCATCAATGGGCTGCAAAGTTATTGATAACTAAATAAGATTAATCAGCAAAAGTATCAAGTAGTGTTTGTGAAACGATAAAGTAATTAGTGCCTGTTTTCGCTTCTACAAAATCAAGTAAGCGGTCGTAATGGCCGTTATCATCAGCAAAAATCATTTGTTGTAATGATGTACTCATGATGACAGGAGAAGCGGTTAAACCGATGAACATAGTGCCGTGTTCCATTGCATTACCAAATGGACGGTTCTGACGCAGCATCTTGATTTCTTTATCATCAATGATCACTTTACTCTTGTTGTTGTGCGCCCAAACTGGCTTCACATCATCATCAAGTTCAATATCATCAAGTTTAGTACGACCAATCACTTGCTCTTGGTATTCTGTTGATTGCTTATCCCATAAACCTTGACGGTCAATGTAACGCTGAACGGTTAGGTAGCTACCGCCTTGGTGAATATCAAGATCATCAACCACTAATACTGCATTCATACGCGCTGCATTTTTAGGGTTTTCTGTACCATCAACAAAATCAATCATGTCGCGGCTATCAAGGTATTTAAAGCCTTGGATATCTTCAATTAATGTTGCGATACCCGCAAATGTTTGTGCAAGGTATTTAGCTGCTTGGTAGTTTAAATCCATACGCTCAGATTTAATCATGATGAAGAGATCACCAGGTGTGCTAGGGAATTGACGCTCACCATCAACCATCGCTTCAAAATCTTGTAGTAAAGCGGGTACAGGCGTTGTTGGGAAAGCTGTTGCCCAACCATGATGAGACACACCAACGGTAAAGCTAAGATCTGCGGTTGAATCTTTTTGTCCAATAGATTTTTCAATGATCTGAATTTTAGCAAAAGCATCACTAACAGCTTCCGCATTAACATCTGCTTTAAAAACAAAAGTGAGGTATTCAGCAAACGTATTTGGATTTGATAAAGCACCAGGTTGGGCACGTTCAGATAACATTGGATTCATAATAGTAGACCTTAATTAAAGCTATCTTGTTACGTTACGCTTTTTAGATAGCGGGCTATAGGTAAATTTTTGTAATGTAAAGTTTCACATTTTAGGCTGTAAAATGATACCTAATCTGTTGTTAATAGTGAAACGACGAAGTGCACAAATTGTTTATATCGTTAATAATTTTTACTTCTAACGATATTGACGTGACGTTATGAACTTGGTGAGGCGTTTTTTGAATGAAAGCATAGTTTGGTATGAGGCAAAAAGGCGACATTGAGATACAAATTATTTGCGTTGAAGCATGTTTTATTTGAAGGCATGAACGATCAAAACTACGCAATAAATAGATCGATGACCAGCCTTTTTTGGTTATTTTATTACGAATATGGCGTTGCTCACAAACTTATCATTAGGTGCTTCTTTCAATTAAAAACCTTTGATACTAAGTACTGCATGTCGACACAGGTTTCTTTAGGAGGGTATTGTGTCTATTAACTCTATCGATTATTCAGAAATTTCTTCCGTTTCATCTAAGTGGGAACACAAGGACGATTCGGCGACCAACATCGCAGATAGCAAGAAGCAGCAAGGTGCTGCACGACGACGCATTGAGATGCTACGCGATATTCAAGCAAGTGGGTTAACCCTTGCCGAAGCCAGAGAGTTGGGTTTATTGCATTAAGTATTGAGGACTATTTATCGTGTAAGCCTACTTAGGCTACCCGTTATGAAAGAGTCACTAAAAGAGTCACTAAAGAAGTCACTAAACCAAGAAAGGATTTATTTTACAGTCATTCAAAAAGGTCGAACTTATTACTTACGTATGTTGAGTATTCTCAAGGGGAAGCCTTTGGCAAGTGTTACGGTATCGCTAAGAACTCGGAGTGCTATCGCTGCTAAAGCTAACAGTGAATTATTAAAGGATAAATTAGTTACAACTTCTGGGGCATTGGATTCGTTTGATAATGCCCGTTATGTACTCAGGAACATTGCAAAAACTCTCACTTCTTATGTAGGGATTCCTATTGGTGGCATCCCTCAGTCTCAAGAAATAATACACATCGAACCAATTCCTATAGAAGTGGCTGACATACAATCAGTCACTTTTCCTGCTATGGCACACTCATACGCTGATGAAAGATTAGAGGCTATGGCATGGACTCAAGATACTTATGAATGTCGTTTATCTGACATAAAAACAATAACCTATATTTTTAATAAAGTTGGTTTAGGTGACAAACCATTAAGCATGATTACTCGTTCTGATTTAATAATGGTTCGCTCTGAATTATTAACTATGCACAAAATTAGTACCGTTAATATAAAACTATCTCTAGTAGCATCTATATTTAAGTTTGCCGTTATGAATGGTGTTATCAGCAATAACCCTGCTATTAAATTAGCTGTAGTTGACCGTACCCCTAAAGATGATAAGGGATTGAGCAAAGTTGAATTAACATCAATAGCTGATTTTATTAAGAACCAGAAAACATCCCACATACGAAACCAAGATTACGCAGCTTACCTTAAATGGGTATTCTTAGTTGCTGCTGTTACTGGTGCTAGGCATGGTGAAATACAACAGCTTAGACGAGAGGACATTCAACAAACTGAATCAGGTACTTGGTTTATCAGCATCAATGATAACGATGGTAAACAGCTCAAGAACCAGTACAGCAAACGATGTATACCATTAGTTGATTCTGGTTATGGTTTTGATTTGGAAGTGTTTATACGTGAGGTTGTTGATACTTGTTCAGATGGTTCATATCTGTTTAGGTCTAATAATAGGACTGCATCACGCTCATACTTCACAAGATTATTAACCAAGTATAAGAAACTGCACAGAGAGTTCTCTCAAGTGATGACATTCCATTCATTGCGTCACTCAATGTCATGGCATTGCCTCAATAGTAAGATGCCTGAGAGCTTCGCTAAGAAGTTATTAGGACATTCAGAGGGCATTACCTATGGAAGATATGCAAGTGCTGGTGTTGATATTGACTTGATGAAAGAGGAATTATCGAGAGTTATAAAATAAACCATGTTTAATTATCTAGGGGAGAAATTCCCTAGTGTTTGGAACTCTCGCATTTGAAATGTGTAAGTCTGGTGGTTCAGTCGCATTTGAAATGCGCTTGCCTAAATCAGGTGGCCCAATAGAATTTAAAACGCGAATGTGTACATATGGACAGGTCACATTTGAAATGTGTGCTGGTAAAGTCACGTTTAAAACGCGACATGGTATGTCCAAACTTGGGTACATCTATTTAGATTCTAGTAAGCCTTAGATTTAAAATAAATCTGACTATTTTATCTCTCGTTTAGATGGTGGAATTTCTCCACCATGAATTTAACTGGTGGAATTTCTCCACTAGCGATTTAGAGGGTCGAATTTCTCGACTCACTTCAATGACCATTTATCAATGGTAACTATTATGTACCGCTTTGGTAATGGATTTAGATACTCGAAAAATTCCGAGTATTTATTTAGACTTGAAAAAGATATCGGGAATTTTTCCGACACCTATTACGTTCCGAAATTTATCGGAGCGTGAAAAGGTTCTAGGAATCTCACTCCCAAATTTTCGGGACATCTCTAAAGATGTGCTAAATTCTAATGTAGTAAATTTTCACGACATTGCTAAAGTCCTAAATAAAGACTTCCTAAAGTCTTAGGAATCTCAGTGGTAAACTTTTACCACTCACATGTTACGTTAGCAAACTTTTGCGAACGCGAAACTTATGATTAAGGCAAAGAAAGTACTAGGAGAAAAGCCGTTCTTGAATTTTCAAGAGCCACTTTCTTATGTTGTAAACAATGCCAAACGTACCCGTAATATCTTACTTTTACCAGAACGTGAAGCATGTCTAATGGCAATGTCTTACAGTTATGAGCTGCAAGCAAAAGTATATGATGCATGGCAAGCATTACGTAATGTTACATCTACAATACCAACTTCAATGGAGATGATTGCAGCTATTTCAGCACATGCAGTAAAACAGGAGAAAGCTCTACTACACCTTGAATCACAAGTAACACACATTGGTTCAGAAGTAGATTTGATTAAGAATAAATTAGATAACACTTATTGGTTCGCGTATTGCTTCTTAACTGTGGTAACGGTAGCTGGTGAACATCCCACAAGTGCTGCTACTTTTCTTACACTCAAACCAGAATCTAATGCTGATATGATCTTTTCGTGTAACTCATGATTTGGTTTACGCCCTGAAAACTTCTCAGCCCATAACTTTGAATCCTGTTTAATTGCTTGGCGTCCAGCTTCAGCACTAGCTAAACGATTCTTACGTTCAGCACTAGCCATAGCGGTAATCATATTTAATTGAATGTCTGTCACCATGTCGGTCATATCTTCACCTGTGTATTGAAAGGTCATACCATTATTAATAGTTTTGATTGTCACACCTTTATTAAGCAAAGAAGTGATGGTTTGCTTTACGTCCTGATAATCCCTACCTAATCGGTCAATCCACCAAACTATTAGCACATCATCTTTTCTGAGCTTATCCAATACTCGACTTAAAACAGGACGCTCATTAGCAGGAACTGTCCCACTAATAATTTCGCTATGTATATCGGCATCAGGATAAGTATTAAAAATATCCATGGTTTGAGAATCTGTGTTTTGTGATTTGGTTGATACACGACAATATGCAAATAACATTGTTCTTTCCCTTAGTGTACTAGTTTGGTCGCTGTGCCAGTAGTATATGTAATAGTTACGGGAAAGCAACACCTAACTGGTACACTTTTATTATTACTTTAGTGTTCAGTTAGATGATAACCAAACTGATACAGCTACCATAAGATACTTATCATATGTCATATTTAGATGTTGTTAATACTTCTACAACCTCATAACAACAGGTGGGTTTAATGTATGAGTACCCCATAAATAATGTGCTTTAACATATGAGTCGTATGTACTAGTTAGCTAGTTTATTGAGACATTGTTATATGAGTAGAAGTTATTGAGATACTTCTATCAAGTGTGGGGTAGGTCGGTGGTGGGTGTACATGTGGGTGGGGGGGGGAGTGTACACCCCCACACTAGTACGGTATCAATACTAGACTCATTCCTAGATTATGTATTTTTCTGTACTGCAAAATATAGCGCATATTTTTTACCCTATGGAAAACTTGATATAAATCAATTTAATACACTTCTACATAAGTATACCCAACACCTTACATACTTCTATTTATACTGGTTTAATTCTATATGGTTTGATGGCTCTAATCAGGCTATCTGGGGGACTTCTACAAACATCTATATAAGTATTAGAGAAGTTCTATTGAGTGTCTTAGGATTGATTCTAGGAGGTATTCTATTAACTATGGTTTGGTATGATATTACCTGTATGGATATACAGTATATGGTATTAGTTGTAACTCACTCAAACCACCTTGAATGATGTCTACTCGTAGGTATTTCCCCATATATAAAACTAGTCAGCTAGTACGCTTTGGTGTATTATCAGTCCTGTTCAATGCTCAATCTGAACTGATAAAGAACGTTAGTTTGTTTATATCAAATTGTGAAGTTTAGTATTAAGAACAAGTATTCCATGTCAATCACCTAACGGTGGGGATATTTGATAAATACCCTGATTAATAGTCAGGGTTTTTTATTGCCTAAAATAAAACCAGTCTAGTGACTGGCTTAATAAATAATTGTTCATGATATACCTTACTGCTTAGATTGCTTATTTCTTAATACTGCTAATTCAAATGGTGTTATGCCATGTTTTTTATATACCATATCAATAATCTTTTGCCTTGATTCTTTACCTTGTGTATCTGTTTTTGTTAATAGTACATCTTTCATAATATATAACTCTTCTGGTTTAATTTAACTAGCTAAACGATGTGAATATAGATTTATCATTGAGCTTGCAGCATTAACCTTTTTATTCAGTGTAGCTACTTCCTTAGCTAATTTGTTCTTAGCCACTTCTCTATTTGATGCTATCCGTTTAATACAATATTTACTAACAGTGTCATAGCCAGTGAATACTTTTGTATCGAACTTGTATTTAATATCTAAGCGGTAATCTTGCTGTAACTTATTAACTATTCTTTCGCATGTAAGCCAGTAACCCTCACGGCCATTGTTATTATTAACTGTGTGCATACCATCAGAGATTGATTGTAATACTTCAATCATTGCACTTGGTTCATGATTACATTCACGGAGTGCTCTAGTAATCTGCCTACCAATTTGTTTACCATTTTTATTATTTTGGATAGCTTCATCAATTGCAATTTCTAATACAGTCTTAGCGATAGCCACAGCATCTTCAATTGAACCAGTAACAGTAATTAGTTGTAATGCTTGCTCATATGCCTTGAACGCTTGGTACACTTGCATACCTAAATTCATATCATATGACATTGCTAATGCCATGGCTTCGGCTTCTGGTAATAGGTAAACGGTACGAGTGTTCTTATCTGAATTGTACGCTTCTTCCACGGTCGACAAATTGTCGAGCGTAACATTGCGGCTTAATTTCTCACATAAACGAGTATGGTCTTTGCCTAACATCTTAGCTAGGTCAGAAGTAGAAAGAGTACCATTGTTATTAGCAATGCTGGTTTGGATTGATGCGATTGTTAATGTGGTCATAATTATATTACCTTAAAAGTGATGCCCTCAAATGAGGGCAATAGATTAATTGACTAAGGGGGACACCATCACTTCATGGCAAGGCAATATCTCTACTGCAAAAGGTTCTATCTTAATGGGGAGTTCACATCTTCATGAACAAGCAAGTTAATTAAACTTGATGTAACTATTATCACGAATAAATAAAGTTAGTTAAAGATGTTTATATTAGTAACCATTTGTATGACAAATATTGTTTTTACATGTATCTGTAAAAATAAGGGTATATTTTTAATTTAAAGTCTAATTAATTTCAATATTAAGGTTAAATTACACATATTTTAGAATTTAGGATTGTGTATAAAACTGTGAGTAATATCACGCTAGGGTTGTGAGCGTATAATATAACAACAGTCATAGTTAAACGTTAGGTATTATCTATACATTGGTTTAGCTCTGGCTGTTACTTCTGGTGATTATCTCAATAACCCATGAGATTATATGAAAAGTAATAATGTTTATTTGTCATTATTTTTACTTTTCCTTTTTGCTTCATAAATTGCATAAGCCATTCGATGTGTTATTTTTTCAAAAATAGTTAGTATATCTGATGCAATAGATTTTGATTTAATTTTTAATGTGTTTGCTATTGGTTCTTTCTTGGGGTTATTTTCTACATCTTCTCCAATTTTTTTAAATTTTTCGAATGTTGCACTTAAGTATTGTAATAGTTTGCAAAAGCTAATAAATCCTATTAAAGCTATAATGATTAAGCCAATGTTTAAGTATAAAGCCTCATCTTCATAAGGTGTGACAAGTGCATACCAATCGTCTTTAAACTTTTGAGAATGTTCAAACGTCACATTGATTAGTTTATCTGTTGGACAATATGAAAGACCATTACTTGAATCTTCATTTAAGTTATTTAATTGTAATGTGATAGCTTTTTCGTAAGGTAAGATTAATGCATGAGAATCGTCATATTTACCTAAAGCAACTATACAATGATTGCTTGACCAACTTTTATATTCAGTAAATAGGGTGTTATCTTGGATTAAATTGGTCAGTTTTAGTTCGTCAGATACAAGAACCGCATTAAATAGTTTGGTATCTTGTGATTGTTCTGCATCAATAATCAGATTGCGTTTAAATGATATTCCATTGTCTAACTTCCAATTAAAGTCACCCTCATATTTAGCTATAACTTCCTGAGCAGAAAGAGGGAAAGAGATGATAATTAATAATAATAGTCTTTGTGATAATTTAATCATTGAAGTAAGGAATCCATACAAAAGTTATGCACATTATTTTACATGCAATTATATGCTTTATGGTTGGTGTTTTTATTATGCTAATCAGAGTTGTGACTTACTTAACATGTATCAGAGGTGTAATGGCTAGTATCTTCTTATAGTGCTTTCTTATTTATTTTAAATTCTTGTTAGTCTTTATTTTTACTAGCCATAGTGGAGATTGTAATCAATCATTAAACAACTGGTTCAATTCGGTACGGTGTAGGGTGTTCCATGCAAGTAAGAAATCACCACACATCAATCGACAATAATCACCTACTGTAATGTGAGGGTATCTATCGACCATATACACCACCATATCAATCGATAACTTTTCCTTGAGTGTTAGCTTACCTATCATGGTTTGAAGTCTTGAGGTTGCTCTGAATTGCTTAGGATTAGCCATATTATTTACTAACCTTGATTAAACCAAGTGACTGTAATTCAGATTTAAACTCACGTTTATATCTATCAAATGTTGGTTTGGTAATACCATGCTTAGTAAACAATTCAGGCATAGCAGCTACTTTATTTTTCTTATCTAATAAAATATTAGTTACAGTTTGAAGTCGGTGATTTGCCTTGGTACTGGTTTCATCAATATCTTTACGTTTATAGCCATGGCTCGTATCAATCGTACAGAAACCATCATCAAATTGAGCAGCTATATAATTGGCATATTCCATGTCAGGAACAACACAAACATACTCTGTGTTATCTTCTACTGGCTCACCTAGGTCATTGTATAAATTACGTATTCCCATGCGCATGATGCACTGTAGAGCAGCTTCGTAACAACGTTCGATAACAACTGTTTGATTGAACTCAGCAGGGTTCAAATTAAGGTCTAATGCCATGCAGCGTTGAATATTTGACTCTACCGTAGTCGGTCTTAGTGATGCGATAAAACTAGCCTTTGTATAATCCATGTAGCTATTTAAACCATGAACAGCAGTAGATAGCACAGCCACACCAGAGTCGTTATTGATTACCTTATCTTTATTGTTTTTGAATAGCAGGTAATCCGAACCAAGTAGACTCGATGTGAATGCTTGCATGTCTTCAACAACTGTTAGCGTTGAGAATGTTTTATCCGTTAGAGCTTGGCTACACAACAACCCTTTGATTGATGCAGAGATACGACCTTGCACTAAGTAAGGAATAACAGTTAATTTCTTACGGTATTTTATTGGTAAATTTAAGGTGCTTACTTCATTAATCTGAATGTTAAGTACGTTCTTAACAATAAATGCAAAAGCACTATTATTTAGATTTGCAGCTAATACCGTTACCGATTGAGCAGACTCAATTACATTAATAGCTGGCATGTAATGCACTGCATAAAGTTGGTAAACAATACCGATATTCTCTACAGTTTGAGACTTGTACAGAACGGCATAATCCATCAATAAGAATTCTAAAACATTAATATAATCTTCTGTGTTTTCTGTGATAGTGCCATTCTTTGCACCATCCACAAGATGTTTAATCATAGGATTATAGTTAGGGTGGGAAGTGTCTCTATATTCAGCTTTTAATCTTACAGTACCGTAATTATGGTTTGGTGTTGAGCTGAACTCACATACTTGAATTAATGGGCTAGATGCTTCACTTAATGAGACATTTAGAAATTTAGTAGCATCTTGCGGTACTTCATCAAATACAACATGAACATTTTTCAGCCATGCTTTAGGAATATTTAAAGCTGATTTGTGAGTGGTAAAAACAACAATCGAATCAGTGTTAACAACAGCATTCACTATATCCACAATCACATGGTCAGATAAACGATTCTCACCATCTAATTGAATACAATTATGTCCTAACGCTTTGTACTTAATAAAGTTACTAGTGGATAGTCTGATAGTCTTTGATGCAAATATAATTACCCTTGGTTCTACTTCTTGCTGTGCAGCGATTAGACTTAGCATCTTATGTGATTTACCAGCACCACAAATGCCAGTGATATGATTGATTGAATCAGCCATGGTTATTACTCCGTTAATTATGTCATGGACTCCGTAGGTATTTACGAGTCTCAGTTAAAATGTTTACTGATAGTTTTTTTATATTTTTCATTTGTATTTTCTCTGTTATTTTTTATTTAATTTTTATTAGTTTCTTTGGGTTTATTTTTGATTTGTTCTATATGTGGTGTTTTGTTTTTGCTTGAACACATCATATGGTGAGGTGATACGGTTTACCATTAAATAGATCTCAGATACCCCTAATAAAACTAATGCGTGATGTAACTCACATTTAATTGACCTGTACCAAAAAAGCATCACAACTTTCTAAAGGGAGTTCTTCTTTAGGAATCACTGATACTATTTGAAAATTCGGACACTCCTCTTAATAGTCATATAGACCCCTGTCCGTATTTCAAAATCCCACTTAATTGGTAGGTACAAAAAATAGTATCACTACCCCTTTATAGTCTATTAAGCCCCCCTGATACTTTTTCAAAATCCCACTTAATTGACCTGTACCAAAAAGTATCACCTCCCTTAATAGCTATATAGACCCCTGATACTATTTGAAAAAGCATCACAACATTTCTAAAGGGAGTTCTTTAGGAATTCACTGATTGGATTTTTAAATCCCACTTTCCCTACACTCCACATCATGCAGGTTCACGCACTGACTACGGTTGCCAGCGAGCACCGAACGAACGTAGTGAGAGAGAGCGCAGTGCCTGCAACAGGAAGTAGTCAGGGTGGGAACGCTGCACCATATATAAAGGGAATAACTTCAATTAATACAATCACATCAATACTTAATTAAGTACGCTTAGAATCGTTCTGAGAGAGTTTAAATCAAGTAGTCATTGCATTGGCTAGTAGCGCAGCGTAGCCACACCCTAACGGCATTGAGGGTTCACCCACAGCTAAGAACCTGAGCAAGCTCAGAACCTTATCTGCGTTCTCACCCGTCCCGATAGTGTGCGTCTACCTGCGGTATAAGTGGTGTGGGGAGGGGGGTAGTTATACAATTGCATCAATTAATATAGTTAAGGTCATAGAGAGGCTTACAGGAGGTATTTGTAATATGCGAATAATTGCATACTTTTAAGTTGACTTAGTTGTTATGTGTTGTAAACTGTATACAACACTTAATTAATTAGCAGAGATAGAGACCACTTATGAGTATCGGATACGGCAAGGTACAACGGGCAATACTTGAGAAACTAGACCAACATGATAATGGTAGTTGCTGGCGAAATAACTACTGGTTACAGGAAAGAACTGGGCTTGTTCAACAATCAATTAGCAGGGGTATAAAAAGATTAATTGATGATGGTTTAGTGCTTGTTAAGGAGGTTGTGCGCAATGACACGACAGGACATAAACAAAGGTATAAAGAATATATGTTGGCATCATTGCGTAGCGTACAGGCTGAAATAGACAGCATAAAAGCCAGAGAAGATTTAGAACTTAAATCTCAAGCCGAAGAACTTGGTATGTCTATAGATGAATTACGCACTGCTAAATTATTCAATATCTTGTCTGACAAATAACCCAACCCCACAAGCAAATGGAGATAAATATTATGAACAAGAACTTTCAACTATTCATGGTAAAACAATTCGGTCAGTTACTTATTCGCAATTCTAACAAAGGTATTATGGACGTAACTGGGTATGAAATGTCGATGAACTCAACCACATTTAATCTCGGCTTTATCGTTGATGGTAAGTGCTACAACTTCCCATTAACTGTATCCCGCCTAATGGCAATACAAGTAAACCAGTATTGGAGGTTGATGGATAAGTATTCTCATATGGCTCGTCTATTGGCTGCTGATGCCGCTAAATATATCGACTACTCTGAGGAAGTAGAGGTTGCTACAGTTGATCTAGATAACGAATCAATTGTGGTAATAAACGAGACCACTTTCAAAGTTAACTCTAAGGACGAGGTACTTGATACCCTTATGGTGGCTGGTGTAAACATTTCAGAAGTGGCTTCTACTTTTGAGGTAGACCAATGTATGCCAGAAGTAATTGAAGTTAAGGAGGTGGCTTATACGTTCCATTCTGACTTATCCCTAAGAGTTAATGCTGGTCTCGAATACCTCGATACAATCACAGGCAACAACTACCCATGGACAGCTACAATAAATGATACTGGTTCAGGTGTTCATGTTGAATGCTCATTAACAGCATGTGGGCTATTGTTTAAGAGAGAGGGCGTTATCTTGATGGAAGATATATTGAATGGAACATTCGAGGGGTACACACATGAAATGTTCGATTTCCAAGGCTACAAAGTTTAGTCTCTGAAAGGAGGCTCAAACCATTCTGAATGAAATTAATTAATTAATAAATCACCTCAAATCTTCTAAGCGCACCCCAACACACAATACTATTAACTAACTCTGGTTCTGCCTTGGCTAAGTGTGTTTTCTTGATTCACTCTTGAAAACATATATAATAAATACATGTTTAGAGTTAGCTGGTGGATGTTCGCTACAACTATCAATAATTCTAAGTCATAACAGTCTATGCATAAGGCTGTACCAGTAGGTGTTGATAGTTGATTGCAGTACTCGCAATACGAATATCACAAGCTGGTGAGGCAATGTTAATCAACTCGTGTACGCTAAGTCGAAAGTCCAATGGCAACGAATACTGATTAACTTTTAAGATAGCCCCTGTACGCCAAGCACAGACCGCGAATCTGTAAGGGTAATAAGTTACAAGGTTAACACTGACAGCCTCACCACTATCAATACAAGCTGGCTTAGGTACTCGATAAGGTTAGCCCCTTGTTTATTACCTTGTTGAATTGAGGACTGCTAATCCGATATTTAACTAAAATGTTCTTTACTCGATGCCAGCCTAAGAGCTGGTTTTCTTGTATCTGAAATACCATATATCTATGGGTAAAACCATAAGGTGCATGTATAATATATCTTATACTAAATACACTTTATTGAGGTAATTACCTATGGCTCAGATTGAATGGAAACAACTAAATAACCCTAACTTTTCAGCATCTAATGCACTGGCTGCACATGGTGCTGACCGCATCACTTCAGGTATTGATGGTTTGCGTAAGCTTGCTGATGACCGTAATAAATTCAACGCAACTAGTTATCAAACCAAAGTTGATAATGACACTGATAACTTTATTTCTCAGTTAACATTAGCTAGTCAAGGTGCTGTATCACAAGGACGTAATCCTAATGATGATGTAGCGGCAATGGTGAAAGATTTACAGGGTAAAGCTAATAATATCGATATGAATCGAGTTAATACCACATTAAAAGGTATGCCTCTTGATGCTGTAACTTTCTCTAAGGCTCACGATTACTTCAACGATAAGAATGATAATACCGCTGTAGATACTTACTTTTCATCTAAAGACTTTGGTTTATCTTTTCCGAAAGCATCTAAGCCAAGTGATGCAGCTAATGCAATTAGCTCACTGACAGATAAATACAATAGCTCACTTACTACTATCGAATCAGATTCCACTCTAACTGATGCTCAAAAACGAGTAGCATCAAAACGACTACAAGATGACTTTAATACACAAGGTGCTTTCATTGCAGATACTGCAAATAAGCTAGGAATGGCACAATTGCAATCCTCAACACCTTGGAATATTAGTACTACTGGTTCGGCTCTCACTCGTAACGCTCAAGGTAAATTAGTAGTAAAACCAGTTCATAAAAATGCTATTGAACTTAGTGTATTGCGTAGTCAGGTAAACGATTTTAAGAATGCCAATCCATTAGCTGATGGTGTTAAGAGATACACCCCTGAACAAGTAAGCACTATTCAATCTGACCTAATAGCTGCTGGTGCAAATGCATCATTAGTAAAGTCAGTGCTAAATGAATCATCATCTTTCAAGCAGCCTAAATCTACCACCTCAACTACTTCTGGTTCAGGTTTACCAACAGCAACTGCTTACGATGTAACACCACAATCAATTGCTAAGGCTGACCAATGGAAAGGTAATTTTAATACTTTTAAAAATGATGATGGTACTTATAAGCCTGTACCAAAATCGCTTGCTAACTTTACAGGTGGTACAGGTAAAGAATCATGGACGAGTGACATTGTAACTAGATTCGATTCAGAGTCTCGTGAGATGTATAACGCAGCTAAAGAGATAGACCAAGGAATGGCTAACTTAGGTATTGTCGATGCTAAAGCCGCTGGTGCTTCTGGTATTAACACCACTGCTGAGTTCAAAATGTTTAAAGCATCAATGCCTGTAGTTGATTTTAGTGGCGGTCAAAACATGGTTAATTCATTGAATAAGATTGAACGCTATTACGATTTATTTAATGCAGATACTCTTTCAAAATTAGACCCTAAATATCGAGATAACAAAGGCAATATCACTCAGCAATATATTGATGATGTTTTAAGTAAATCTGATTCCTCAACTGTTAGCAAACCAGTACTAGATGTTCAGCAACAGACACAAGGTATGACAGATGCACAGTGGCTACAACATCAACTTAACTTACAAAAATAAAATTAATTAATCAGGCTGCCAATTAGGTAGCCTTTTTTATAAGAGGATTACCACAATGAATAACCAACAATCATTTGATTTTAGCAGCCTTAACGATGAGCAATTAATTCCATTTATCCGTAATGCTGAATCTGTAGGACGTACCAATATTGTTACTGCTGGTTTAGCTGAGTATCAGGCACGAAATAAACTAAAGGTAGAGAAAGAGATTAGCCATGATAAAACAGCTACTTTATTAGAAATGGCATCATCTAAAGCTAGTGATTTTATTTCTAGTTTAAGTGAAGCAAAAGAACGTATTAATGGTAAAAATAATACTTTTAGTGGTAACTACCAATCTCAAGCATTAGCAGCACAACAGCCAGCAATTGCTCAAGGTGAGGAAGTACCAGAGGAATACCAAACGTATGACCAAGCCAAGTTAACGGAAGTTGATTCTATAGTGACTAATATTGATTCTAACCCTGATTATTGGGGAATGAATCGAGACGAGATATACAATTCACTTCGTGGTCAGGATGCTATTGATGTAGGTATCAGCACTGCAACTCTACCCATTGCACCTACTTCATTAGCTGGTTCAATTGTGACTGGTGGTGTCATCGGTGCTACCACTGGCATAGCAAAAGACCTTACAAAAGATAATGCTATTATTGATGGTTATTCTTTAGGTTCAGACCTTGCTACAGGCTCAGTTATTGGTGCTGGTGGTCATATCCTGGGTGCAGCATTGGGTAAGGTTGCTAATAGCTTAACTAATACTTCACCAACTAAAGCTAGAAACCTTATCCGACAGGAACTCCGTAATAAAGTCGATGCAGGTGAACTTGACCTTAATGCGCTACGTTCTGAGCTAACAGAATTAGCCAGTGGTAACCGTGTTGGTGGGATTAATCTTGCTGACTCTGGAATGATGGACGATGTTTTAACTAAGCTATCCAAAGGTCAAAAAGTACCAAATGATATTATTGATGGATTAACACAACGGGCTAAATCTCAACGTGACTTCATTAATGACACCGCTACAGTTAAACCAGAAGTAGGTAATGAACTTGGTTTAGGTGTTGATGATGTAGCTCGCCCAATCCGTACAGGTGAAGTTAACGATGGTTCGCTTGATACTGGGGTACTCGCAAAAAACTTAGTAGATGATTTGAATATAAACACCAAACCATTATATGAATCAGCGTATAAAACTAAATTAATATCGAGTGATTTGCCTACCAGTTTAAAGAACTCGCCAGCATTCAAATCAGCATTAAAAGAGGGTAGAACAATTGCACGTAACACTACAAATAAGCCTTCTAATTTTGAAGTGTTAGACCAAACTAAACGAGCCTTAGATATTCAAATTGCAGAGGCTACAGGTGCTAATAGAGTTGGTTTAATTCGCCGTAAAGAAGAACTAGTAAATGTCTTACGTGACAAGTCACCTGAATATGCTCAAGCACTCGACACACAGACAGCATACCGTAACGATGTAATTGCCAATATTAACAAAGGTGAATCATTCCTTGGTTTGAATGCTTATACCTCTACAAACGTCCTGAATGACTTGTTATCAGGCAATGCTAAGGCAGCTACCGTCGGTATGAATAAGGTGTTACGTGACCGTATAGCGAACGAGGTACGCACAAGTGACGGTAAACTATTAACAGATAAACAATCCGATATTTATCAGCGTATGTTCAATCAATCCCCAAGCCAGCAAACCAATAGCCTTAAAAGTATTATTAGCACTGAGGCTGCAATGAATCGTACCGCTAATTTAGCAAAGTTAGACAGAAGTAGTTTAGAGGTTGAATCTATTGTTGATAGTCTTACCTCACGTTTAAAGAATCCTAGTACAGCACTATCAGCAGTAGCTCTTGCTGTTAATCCTAATTTTATTGGTGCTTCTATTCTTGCGTCTAAAATGGCAAGGGCTAAAGGTAAAACTCATACACCTAAACAAGCTGAGTTAATCAAAGATATTCAGACAGAATTATTTAAGTCTATTGGCTCAAATCGTAGGGAATCACAGAAGTATTTAGATGACTTCTTATCGCTAAAGTTTGAGGACTTACCAATTGATGTTATTCAGAAGTTTGCAGGTATGACAACCAACGTATTGGCAACTCAAACTGATGATGCTCAAGATGTAGCTAACGACTTATTATTTTAACTCACAGAGGTAACTATTATGATGAACTACAACATCTAATGAACGCAGAGCTACGTATGACATTATGAAAGCACGAGTTTAAATGAATAGCCCCAACTATGGGGCTATATACTTTAATTAGGTAATATTTCCAGCTAACTCTACTACTTTTTTATAATCATCCCATAACCAGAATTTTTGATTAGGATTTTGGTTGGAGTATTTCTGTAATATTCGCTCAATATCATAAATGTGGTTTGATAAATAAGCACTGTGATTATTATCTGAATATGTGCGAATTTTATCGTGAGTTAAAAAATTATAAGTAGATGGATGCCCTTGCTCTGTTACGATTCTTTTTGATATCGACTCAAGAGAAAGTTTTATTATTAAAGATGTTTTTAGTTTTGAATTGTTTAGACTGAATGAATGGTTTCTACTAACCTCAAGTAGTTCAAATGTAGGTAAGAGTTTATTTCTTTTATAAAATTCTTCAATATTTCTGTCATGTTCAATGATAGCAACGATAAGTACAATTATATTAATGGCTTGGGTTATTTCTTTTTCTATGAATACTTTCTTTGCATATCGTAGACAGGCTTCTATTTTTGCTATGAGTTGGTCAATATCTCGAATGCTTAATTGATAATATGAAGATATATTAGCTATGTAATAAATAATTTCTACTGGTGTGCTTGAAGTGTTAGGGAATAAATCCAATGTTTTTAGATATTCATGTTTCTCATATTTCTCATAGAGTTCAAGAGAGTTTAAGTAATATTCAATGTCAGGTGATGCTAGTTCAGCCGTTCTATTAAAGAAACGTTTTAAGTATGTTTTTGAATCGAAGTTATTACCATAAACCGCTTTAATAGATTCACATAATTGGGTTGTATCAGTAGCAACTACAAATACAAAATATCGAGTATTGAAGAAGTGTTTTATGACTTCCAACATATTAATGGCATAAGTAGGACGGCAACGGTCTAGCTCATCAATCAATACAACTATCGGTAATTTAGTACCATCATTGGTTTGCAATTCTTCTGCTAGTTTACTCAGTGCATTACGAATATCATTGATAGCTGTTATTTTGTCTGAGTAGTCATTTTTTAACTGGTTCATGAAATCTTTATTATCAGATTCATATAAAGTTTTAGCTAAATCTGCACCTACTGATGCTTCACCTATAGCGGCTTTAGTTGCCATGGCTGCCGCACCAATGACAGTACCTTTAATAACCTTACCAAATAATCGTTTTACGTTATCTGCTTTTTTATTGGCATTACTATTACACTTTTCTAATTGAGTTAATAATTCACTACTAACAACCGTTAATGGGTCATTTGTGAAATCACTTTCCCATGAATCGATATAAATAGTTGGGTAATTACGATTTATTAGTTCGCTGTACATTCTCTTTAAAAACTCTGTTTTACCTGCTCCCCAATGACCATTGAGGTTAAGCACAAAGCCTTCTTGTTCCCCAGTGATGTAATCACATAGGAATTCACCGTAATCCTTTCTATTTAGCTTACAGTTATCAAATGTACTGGTATCAAGCCAGTCTTTATATTTAATGTTTTGGTCTTTTAGTTCAGTCATTCGTTAATCTACCTGATGCGTAATATCTGAATTGTACCCCTGTAAAAATGAAAGTATATTTTTACTCTTGCAAGTCACTACAAAAGTCACTAAATTGGTCACTAAACAACGTGTGAAATACTGCTATTGTTATTTTGTATTTTATGTATATCAACAACTTACACGAATAGTATTGATGATTAAGCCTAGTCTGGGTAATTAGGAGGGTATTGTGTCTATTAACTCTATCGATTATTCAGAAATTTCTTCCGTTTCATCTAAGTGGGAACACAAGGACGATTCGGCGACCAACATCGCAGATAGCAAGAAGCAGCAAGGTGCTGCACGACGACGCATTGAGATGCTACGCGATATTCAAGCAAGTGGGTTAACCCTTGCCGAAGCCAGAGAGTTGGGTTTATTGCATTAAGCATGGAGTGAATCAGCGTAAGCCTCACAAAGGCTAACAATCATGAATTCGTCACTAAATAGGTCACTAAGAGAGTCACTAAACCAAAAACCAGACAGGATTTACTTCACGGTTATTAAAAGAGGTAATATTTATCATCAGCGGATGACATGTGTAGGGAATATAGGTAAACCACGAGCAAGTGTTACCGTATCCCTAAGAACAAAAAGTGCCATTACCGCCAAAGCGAACGCTGAGCAACTTAAAAATAAGTTGGTTAGTACCAATGGAGCATTAGACTGTTTTGATAATGCTCGCTACACGCTAAAGAATCTTGCCTGTACTCTCAGTACACCAATAGGGATACCACTCGGCGTCCCTTTTTCTTGTCCAGATAACACCCCAATAGCAGAACCCTCTTCATCTATTCCAGAGAAACCTACATTCAAGCCAATAACGTTTGCAGATGTTGCTTATGCCCTCCAACAACTACCGCTATTCCTTACAGTGAATGCTGAATCCAACGATCGCGATGCTTTTCATATGAATGCCAAGCCCAACCCCGTCATTCCCGACAGTGAATGCCCGCGAGGGCGATAGGGAATCTACTATCAGCGCGTTGAATTTTTAAAGTAAAGAGATGGCTGTTCTATATTCATTTGATGCAGATCTTTTACACTGTGGTTATGCGCAGTAATAGCTATTAGTAGAAAAATCGGAAACTAAATGGCAAGTGCCAGATTTTGTGATGACTATCGGGATTCATAAGTAAAAATGTATCTGATTTATAATGCTTTTTATATTATGAAAAGATAAATACGGGCGCATGTTCAAAGAACAAATTCGGGCAAGTTGTTATATTTATTAAGGGAAGTAAGTGGACGAAATACTATTAAAAAATGCTACTTTGGTTATTGGGGCAATATTTACAGCTATGGTCGCTGGTTTTTTTGCGTTTATGAACTTGGTATCAAGCAAGGAGCAAAAAGTATCCGAATTTAGACAAGAGTGGATTGATTCATTAAGAAATTCCATATCTGTTTATATATCATCTCTATCGTATTTATCTATTTTATATAAGCATCGGAATGATGAGGGTGTAGATAAAACGAGTACATTACTTGAATTTACTAAATCGGTTAATGACGTCTATTTGAAGCTAAATGAATCATATAATGACATATTGTTCCGTATTAATCCGAGTGAGAAAAATAAAAAAACTATAGCTGTTAATGATGATTTCCTTAAAGCTCTTGAGGAGACTAGGCGTTTATATATGACAGCTGATTTTTTCGGTGCTGTTAAGGCATGTGATGAACTTCGCCATAAAACAAAACCGTTACTGAAGTATGAATGGATAAGAGTTAAAACAGGAGAACCAAGTTTTCGTTTTTGGAAAGGATTCTCAATTTTCATTTTGTTATGCGGCTTCAGTTTGTCATTATTTAGTGGTTATAGTTTGTATGATAAAGTGAGCCAAGTTCCTCAAAAATCAGAACAGTCCGAGTAAAAATAAATATAACAGATAAGGATATGTGTCGCGCAGCCGACACCTATCCGAAGTGTTGGACAAGCCCGAGTAGCTTTATATAAGTAAATATTACGAATGTTATGAA
>SAMEA5043655__coassemble_64_pt1 | contig 26618 bp, 23 predicted proteins | sample SAMEA5043655__metabat2_low_PE_001 | metagenome-assembled genome bin SAMEA5043655 (sample SAMEA5043655) | Gadus morhua
CAGCGGCACATCACCGTTAATGATCTGACCGTTTTGAGTGGTTTCATTAATGGTAATGCCATTATCAGTACCAAACTCAGGGTTGGCACCATCTTTGATTGTAATATCTACACTAATAGGTTGATCTAGTGGATTACCATTTGAATCAGCCCCCTGAATAGCGACATCAATCGTAATATTATCGCCATCACGAGACACTAAACCACTACTATTACCTTCCACATGATCAATAGGCTGATTAATCGTTGTCGTAATATTGACAGTAACATCACGCCCATTCGTTGACGATGCATCAAGGGTAATTGACATCACTGTCGTGCCATTGAGGGTACCAATAATCGAATTTGTTTGAGTATCGAAAATAAAACTAACCGCTTGCCCACCTGAAGAAATTTCATTATTCAATTCAGAAAGCAATGTATTAATAGAAAGAGAATCAAAAACAAAAGAAGCACTTTCAAGTGGTAATGTTGCGGCATCAACAACAATAGATGTTGATGTTTGAACGGGGTACCCTTGTGCGCCAGTTTGAGGTTCTAAATCACCTTCAACAACAACCATTGAACCCAATTCGCCACCATCAGCAGCGAGAATTACGCGAGGATCAATTGCTTGTGTCGCACGATGCGGATCATAAGCAGTATCAAAACCCGCTTCTGCCAATACAGCGTCATTATCATAATTAATAGTAATAAAACTCGCCGTTGCTGACGACCCATTTAATCCAACACTGCCTGCCGCTGACTCATTACCTGCGGCAGCGGCTTCAAATAATGTTGTTGGATCTTGTCCTGCTAAAATTGCATTTTGTAGTGATTCAATATCATCAGCAGAAAATGAAGTGTTATTTTTAGCCTCTCCGTTAAAAACTATACCATTATCTAATTCAACAGTTTCGATACCATTAGGGGTTGATATTGAACAACTAGGACAAGGAATATTAACAACTTGTTCTACACCATCTTTAATTAAAATAAACGTAGCATCGCGGTTAGTAACAATAATTTCATTCGGTTGAAGATCATGAAGATCTATAACTGTTATAGGTTGTTGATTTGGCTGAATAACAAAACTCTCGCCATCAACAAGTTTAAACGCTTCAACTTTATTATTATCATTCTTAACCATTAAATTGCCCAACCTTTAAAATTTTCGATGGCATAACAGCCAAACTGCATCATTTGAAATTGATATTGCAATATTTTAATGATCGCTAATCATTCCGATAATCAAACCAACCATATGTTTATTTTATGTATCGACATTAAAAACAACTTTACGTCAATACTTCAACAGCTTATCATTAGTTTTAATTATAAACAAACAACACATTAACATATAATAATCATTAATATTTGCCATTAGCATGCGTTATACCTATTGTAAAAAAAGAACAATTTATGACCATTAATCTCAAAAAAAATACCTTGAATCGATAAGGACAAATCACGTTATCAATATTAATACATTGTTTTTTAATGCAAATGCTAACATTCTTGCAAACTTCTATTTCTAGAGACCTAGGTTTTTATATGAGTAAAAAAGCCATCTCGATATCAACCAATGATCTCGATTTTATTGATGATAAATCAGCAGCATTACTGCTTAACACGCCCAAAAGTGCCAGAATAATTTTATGGGTAATGGTGCTATTTTTCCTTATCGCATTTATTTGGGCCTATTTTGCAAAACTCGATAAAGTCACCACTGGTTCAGGGAAAGTTATTCCATCATCTCAGTTACAAGTAGTACAAAACCTTGAAGGCGGTATTGTTAAGCAGGTTTTAGTCAAAGAAGGTCAACACGTTAAACATGGCCAGACACTATTACTTATTGATGACACTCAATTTAAGTCTGATTTTAAAGAAAAGAACCAAAGTCTTGCCGCTGTGCAAGCTGATTCGTTACGTCTTAGTGCATTACTTGCCAGTGTTACCGTAAATAAAAGTACTAATAATACAGGATGGCGCAAAAGTGTTAATGTTGCTAGCACCGCTCCTGCTTTTACTGCTGAGTTTAAGAAAAAGCATCCTCAATTAGTGCGCCGACAACTTAACCAATTTACGGGTAAATTAAATAATTTAGAAAACCAACTTTCTGTTGCGTCACAGCAAGCATCCCAAAAAGAAAGAGAACTTACTGAAACTCAATCACGGGTAACCAATATTCGAAATAGCTATAACATTGCATTAAAGGAATACCACATTACCAAACCGTTAGCGGATGAAGGTGTTGTTCCTCGTATTGAATTATTAAAGTTACAACGTGCGCTCAATGACACTAAACGTGATTTAAACTCAGCCAAACTACAAATTCCAATCACTCAAGCTGCAATTCAAGAGGCTGGCTTTAAATATCTCGATATTGCTCTACAATTTCGTTCAGAGATTCAAGCTAAACTAAATGAAACCAGTGATAAATTATCCAGTATGACGGAAACACAAGTAGGCCTTGAAGATCGAGTAAAACGCACTACGGTGGTATCTCCAGTGAATGGCACCATTCAAAAAATCTATGTCAATACTGTAGGAGGCGTTATTCAGCCAGGTATGCCATTAGTGGAAATTGTACCGACCGAAGACACACTCTTAATTGAGGCAAAAATAGCGCCTCAAGATATCGGTTTTTTAAGACCCGGATTACCAACAATTATAAAATTTAGTGCCTATGATTTTACTAATTATGGTGGTTTAAAAGGAACATTAGAAACTATCAGTGCCGATACTATCCAAGATAAAGAAGGCAATAGCTTCTATCAAGTAAAGATTCGTACCGATGCAAGTAGCCTTAAAGGACCTAATGGCGAAGCATTACCTATCATTCCAGGAATGACAGCATCAGCAGATATCATTACAGGCAAACGTTCTGTACTTGATTATTTACTGAAACCTGTCCTCAGAGCGCGTCAAACGGCGTTAAGAGAATAAAATAATGACCCAAAAACACATTTTAAAAAAAGTTACGTTATTAATTGGCCTTCAATGTTTAGCTGCGCCTGTAATGGCACAATCTTTAGAACAAGCGATTGCAGAAACCTTATCGACCAACCCTGATATAAAAAGTGCTTACAATGAATTTCAGAGTAAGCATCAATTGATCAAGGCTGCAAAAGGTGACTATTTACCATCAGTTGATTTAGAAGCAGGGATTGGACATGATGACTATAACAATAGTAATTTATCAGGACAGTACCGCCCTCAAAATGCCAAAATAAATATTCGACAGTTAATCTGGGATGGCTCTATTACGTATAATGATATTCAACGTAATAAATCAGAAACAGAAGCTCAACGCTACCAACTACTATCTGACGCACAAGATAAAGCACTTAAAGCAACTGAGGCTTACCTTAATGTACTCCATGCTCAAGATGTACTAACGCTGTCTCAATCGAACCTTAAAGTGCATCAAAAGATGTACGTTGACATCAAAAAACGCGCAGATGCCGGTATTGGCTCGACAGCAGATTTAGCACAAGTTGATGGTCGTTTAGCCAGTTCTAATACCAATTTATTAGCCGCAGAAAGTAATCTTCAAGATAAAATCACGGCTTTTGTGCGCATTGTTGGCACTTATCCAACCGATCTTGTAAAACCCGAAGTGGATCGTAATTATCTCGCCACCTCTTTAGATGATGCTCTCGCTAAAGCCGAACAAAATAATCCCGTAGTGTATATTGCATCCAATGATATTAATGCCGCGGAATATCAATACAAACAAGCGAAAGGTACTTTCTACCCTTCTTTTAGTGTTGAGGCTTCACAGGAATGGGGACAAGATTTAAACGGCTCAGCAGGTGATACTGATGAACTGAAAGCGATGCTAAAAATGCGTTATAACCTCTTTAACGGTGGCAGTGATGTTGCAAAATCACGTCGTGCCGCTTATCAAATCAATAAATCTAAAGATATTCGAGATCGTGCTCACCGTATGTTAGAAGAAGGAACACGTCTTTCATGGAGTGCATTAACGCTATCAAAGAAACAAAAAATATTCTTGCAAGAACACGTTGATGCATCGGCACGTACCGTCATTGCTTATGAAAAACAATTCAAGATTGGTCAGCGTTCTTTATTGGATGTGTTAAACACTGAAAATGAATTATTTGAAGCACGTAAAGCCTATTTAACCGCTGAATATGATGGCATTTTAGCTAAATATCGAGTGCTAAATGCTACAGGACTCATCCTCAGTGAAATGCGGGTTGAAATACCTCAATCTTGGGCACAGTCGGTTAAATAAAGGAACATAATATGAAATACATAATTACTGGTTTACTGGCACTAACATTATTTGGTTGCTCACTTTCAGTGCCTCAACCTCCAGTTGCTAAACAAACCAAAAACCTGTTTGATAAAGACAGTGATGGCGTTATTAATCAACGGGATCATTGCCCTAAGACACCTATTGATGCAGTCGTTGATAATAATGGTTGTCCAACGTATGTTGATAGCTCTGAAGAAAATAAGATTCATGTTTTATTTGCTAATGACTCATCAGTAATATCTGAAAGTTACATGCAAAATATCAAAAATATGAGTGTGTTTTTAACAAAATACCCCGAAACACATATTGAACTCAAAGGCTATGCAAGCCCTGTTGGTAATGGTGCTTATAATGTTGCCTTATCTAAACGCCGTGCGAGTGCAATTCGTCAAGCATTAATCAATGATGGCATCACACCTTCTCGAATTAAAACAATAGGCTTTGGCGATAGCGATCCAGTAAAAGCATATGATATTGAGCAAAGTAATACGCTAAGTCGTCGAGTTGTTGCACAAGTAGTTGGTTCTCAAGGTAATGTTGTGAAAGAATGGACAGTCTATACCGTCCGTGAAAACTAAGCAGATAATTACCCGTTGAAGAAAATAACTTTTTGGCTGCTATGTTGCTTCATTACACTCAATGCATATGCTGCCAGTAAACAACAAATAGAGAATATAACTCAATTTTATGGTGAGCGCGCCGGTACACGAGCAATCGCATGGCGCGCACTCATCAAAAATTCACAGCATTTAACTGAACATCAAAAACTCAACGCTGTTAATGAATTTTTTAACCAATTTGTTTTTATTAGTGATCAAAAATTGTGGGGGAAAGAAGATTATTGGGCAACACCTTACGAATTTGTCGGTGTTGGAGCTGGAGATTGTGAGGATTTTAGTATTGCTAAATATCAAGCACTGCTTGAACTTGGGATTAATGATAACAAGCTCAGATTAGTATACGTAAAAGCACTGGAGCTTAATCAATTCCATATGGTAGTTGCCTATTATCCTACACCATCAGCCGTACCATTAATTTTAGATAACCTCAAAGGGGATATTTTACTCGCAACCAAGCGCAACGATTTATTACCGATATACAGCTTCAATGGTAGTAAATTATGGTTAATGAAACAAAAAGGACAAAGTCAAGTCGCAGGTAACGCTTCCCGATTAAGCCTTTGGAATGATCTACGTCATCGTTCACAATATATAAAACTCAACCAACCACGAAACATTTTTTAATGAGTAAATTACAATGACTCTTTACCGACAACTTCTACTGTGGATGCTCGTCGTATTATTTTTACTGACCAGTGCCGTATTTGCCATTCAATTTAATACAACTAAAAGCTATTTAATTGAACAGCAATCAACAGAACTCAATAATGTTGTCAGTTCAGTTGGGTTTGCATTATCGCCATACCTAAAAGAAAAAGATTTTATTGCTGCCGAGTCAGTGATCAATGCTACCTTTGATTCAGGTTATTACAGCCAAGTAAAACTGTCGGTATTGGATTCTAAAAAAGAAATCACTCGTCAATACCCACACAGCATAAAGAATGTTCCTAATTGGTTTACATCCTTAATTCACATAGAAACAATTACTCAAACTCGAACATTAACCAGTGGCTGGTTACAACTTGCTGACCTTACAGTAACCAGTAGTTCTGCTTCAGCATATATTCAATTATGGAAAGCAACAACTCAGCTTGTACTTGGTTTTCTCACTTGTCTATTATTAACTGCTATTGTGTTATCACTTGTACTCAATAAAGTGCTAAAACCATTAAAACAAATTCAAAAAAGTGCTCAAGAAATGGCACGTAATCATTTTACAGACTCACTACCAACACCGTACACTCAAGAGTTAGTTGATGTTGTTACTGCTTTTAACACAATGAATATTCAGTTACAGCAACACTTTGAACAACAAGCTCAAGAAGCAGATACATTACGAGTTCGTGCCTATCAAGATCCAGTATCAGGCTTAGCTAACCGTAGTTATTTAATGACCAAACTAAAGTCATGGCTAACCAATAAACCGACCGGCGGTATCATTTTATTGAAATCTGATGCTATTGAAGATAACTATCAACAAGGCGGTTATGAATTAGGTGATCCTTTAGTACTAAAACTGGCCGAACGCTTAAAAGAACTTTCCGCTGATGATACTACTATCGCACGCTTAAACCAGTCTGAATTTATGCTTATCGCACCAAATGTCGCTGAAGATGACCTGCTTGATATAGGTCGTACCATGCTATATATGACATCCGAGTTAAACTCTGATCCACTTGGTATTGCACCGCTTCAAGCTGCTGTCGGTATTGTAATGTGTTCAAGCACCATGACAATAACAGATCTACTCGCTCATGCTGACAACGCAATAAATCAAGCACGCCAAGAAGTAAAAGAACCCATTGCTTTATTAGAAAGTGATGATAAAAAACAAATTCCATCCATGGGAAAACAACAATGGAAAGCATTGGTTGATGAAGCAATTGCCAATAATCTTATTCATTTCACTTTTCAAAAAGCAATTAATACCAATAATGAAGTCATCCACAAAGAAATGTTTGCTTATATTAAAAAAGGCCAACAACGATTTAATGCTGGTCAATTTTTGTCTGCAATTGAAAAGTTAAATGAAGGTACTAAATTTGACTGCTATATCATTGATACAATTTTTAATAAATTAACTCAAAACAAAAAAACAGTTCCTGTTGCGATCAATATTACTCAAAGCAGTATTAATGATACTGGTTTTATCCGTTGGCTCAACACTAAACTCCAGACTAACCCTCAATTGAAACAACAGATTTTATTTGAATTACCGGAAATTTGTTTTATCAAGAATATAAATAACACCCGTTTACTTTGTGAGATCATTCGCCAAAACGGCTTCCAATTCGGTATTGATAATTATGGCCACAATTTTAGTTCAACCGGTTACCTGAATAAATTACGACCTAACTATGTAAAACTAGATTTTGCTTATACATCACAATTAGATGATCAAGTAAAAACAGATGTTTTAGAATCAATAACACGCAGTGCCAATAACCTTTCAGTATTGACTATTGCTTCTCGCGTCGAAACTATTGAACAAAAACAAAAATTAACGTTGCTAAAAGTTCAAGGTTTCCAAGGTTATGTCACCGCTCAGTTAGTTGATGGGAAATAACATGAAAGATCCATTGCTTCAATCACTTGCTTATATTAGCCGTTTCTACGGCCAAGCAAATTCACCCGATGCTTTAATTGCAGATCTGCCACTTACTGATGGTTTGCTTACCCCCTATTTATTACCTCGAGCAGCAGAAAAAGCAGGACTTCAAGCCAAACAATCTCAATTGGCCATCGATAAGTTATCACCTTTATTACTGCCAGTGATTGCCTTACTCAAAGGGGGTGATGCTTGTGTTGTTCTGAGTATTGATAAAGAAAAAGGTGAAGCTGAGGTTGTTCTGCCACAAAGCGGTGGTTCTGAACAATGGATTAAGATTGATGAATTAAATGCTCAATATACTGGCTCTTTATTCTTAGTTAAAAAACGTTTTCGTTACGATGAACGTTCTCCTGAAATTTTAAAAAATAGGGATGGCCATTGGTTTTGGAGCACGTTATGGGAATCGCGTAGTATTTATCGTGATGTCTTTATCGCTTCCATTTTAATTAATATGTTCGCTATTGCCGCACCGCTATTTACACGCTTAGTGTACGATAAAATCGTGCCAAACCTTGCGTTTGATTCGCTATGGGTATTAGCCGTAGGTATTACGATTATTTTTATTTTTGACTTCGTTTTAAAAATATTACGTAGTTATTTCATTGATCTTGCGGGTAAAAAATCAGACCTACTCCTTTCAGCTAAAATATACAGTAAAGTGATGGGCATAAGAATGGAAGCAAAACCGGCTTCTGTTGGTGCATTTGCACGCCATTTACAAGAATTTGAATCGATTCGGGAATTTTTCACATCAGCGACAGTTTCATCATTAATCGATTTACCTTTTGCAGTGCTTTTCTTATTCATTATTTATGTAATGGCTGGTCCCTTAGCGTTAGTACCACTTATTGCAGTATTAATTTTAGTTATTTATAGCTATCTGATTCAACGACCATTGCGTCGTACAATTGAAGAAGGTTCTCGCTTAGCGTCACAAAAACATGCCAACTTAATAGAGAGCTTATCTGGTTTAGAAACCATCAAAATGTTTGGTGCCCAAAGTCAGTTTCAATATCGCTGGGAAGAAGCCGTTACTCATATTTCAAATTGGGGACTAAAATCTCGCCGCTTAACAGATTCAGTGCAAAATACTGCGGGGTTCTTACAACAGTTTGTTTCAGTCGCAATGATTGTTGTCGGTGTCTATTTAATTGCTAATGGTGACTTAACCATGGGCGGATTAATTGCATCAACCATGTTAAGTGGACGTGCAGTTGGACCAATGGTACAACTGGCATTACTATCAACTCGCTATAACCAAGCTAAGTCAGCAATGACCATTATTGAACAATTAATGGCAATGCCACTTGAGCAAGAAGAAGGTAAACGTTATATTCACCGTCCGATTATTCGTGGAAAAATCGAATTTGATAACGTCACGTTTGCCTACCCTAATGCGACTCAATCAGCATTAAAAAATATCAACTTCACAATTAATCCCGGTGAAAAAGTCGCAATTATCGGCCGTATTGGTTCAGGAAAAACCAGTATTGAACGCATTCTAATGGGCTTATATCAACCCCAACAAGGTTCTGTCCGCATTGATGATACTGATATCAATCAACTTCATCATATCGATATTCGCCGAAATATTGGCTGTGTTCCACAAGATATCACGCTATTTTTTGGTTCAATTCGCGATAACATCATACTTGGTCGTCCTTTAGCAACCGATAAAGAAATTTTATTGGCAGCAGAACGTGCAGGGGTAACCGCATTTACTCAACACGATACTGCCGGTTTAGAAAAACAGATTGGTGAAGGGGGATATGCTCTCTCTGGTGGGCAACGTCAAGCAATTGCAATTGCACGTGCATTTCTAAGTCAGCCGCCAGTGCTCATCATGGATGAACCAACAAGTAGTATGGATAATCGTTCAGAAATGTATATTAAGCAGCAATTACGCCAAATGAAACACGATGAAACCTTAATTCTTATCACCCATAAAACAGGTATGTTAGATGTGGTTGATCGATTGATCGTAATGGAACATGGCCAAATTGTTGCTGATGGCCCGAAAGAAGTAGTATTACAAACATTACGTAGTGGTAATATTAATCAACCATCAACTACTACTACCAACCAACAACCAACAACAAATAAATGATAGGTTGAATAAGACCATATTATTATTTAATGAATAATGGTTGAAATATTTAACCAGTTTGTCCACCATAACAGACTGGTTAATTAAACTATTTAGGATTCTCGTGGAAAAAGTTGCTATTTTTGTCGATGTCCAAAACATCTATTATACCGTCAAAGAAAAGTATCACTGTAATTTTGATTACAATGCTTTTTGGGCAGAAGTATCACAAGGGCGAGAAATAATTGCCGCTTATGCTTATGCCATTCATAAAGGCGATGAAAAACAACGTCAATTTCAAAATATCTTACGCGGCATTGGTTTTGAGGTTAAATTAAAACCCTTCATTCAACGTTGTGATGGTTCGGCTAAAGGCGATTGGGATGTGGGTATCACGATTGATATACTAGAGCATGCACCTGATGCCGACCGTATTATTTTACTCTCTGGCGATGGTGATTTTGATTTGTTGGTTGATAAAATTCAAACAAAATATAACACTACCGTTGAAGTCTATGGCGTTCCAGGCTTAACAGCGACCTCTTTAATCAATACTGCACAACACTATCGTGAAATTGAAAACACCTTACTTCTTGGGCGTTAAGTTCATTAAAAAAGGCCAACAATTTATTTGTTGGCCTTCCTTTTCTCATATCATTAATTTTTATTTAACATGTTGCGCATGTACAAGATCTGCATGACTATAAATATCAATTAATTCACTTGCTGCTTGGCGTACCATTTTTACAGGAACAATAATAAAATAGATAGACGCTAAAATCACCATTGTTGGATCTGCATAAACCGCTAAATGTGCATATTGAGTCATCATTAAAATTTTTGCGACAACGAAGCCCATTAATACAGAGGCACTGATAACGGTATCCATTACCCACTGTTTTGCTTCGGCATCAGCTAATGCTGATGAAATATTTTGACTTTTGATTTTGATATAACGATATGTGCCATAACAACCCACAACACTGATCATACCAAAGCCTAAAGCAACTCCCGCATTGATATCACGGCCACCAGCTAAAATAGATTCAATGGCTGAATAAAATGACCATACACACATTAAAGCAATTACTGAGCCTTTAATGGCAATAACAGCAGGTGCTATCATTGCAACTTGCGAACTATCTTTATTTATTTCAGGTTTATGAAGATAATGCGCAGCCCCTAAAGACAACATAGTTAACGCCAAGCTTACTAAAGAATATGCACCATCAAAAATAATCACTAAAGAACCCACTAGTGATCCAAGTACAATCCCCAAAATAGCAAAAGTAAACGATGACACGGTAGACAACAGGAGTAAACCGCGCTCTTGTTGCATTGAACTAGACATATAGGCCTCAATCGACAAATTTTTCGTCGTTTTTTTGTTTAATTATGAATCTAATGAGATGATACAGCCGCTTCTATTAATACTATAATCACTGAGCGTCGATTTTATCGCCGCTTAAGGGCACAATTGCGCTTACCCTCACTCTCACATTCAAACTATTGGTTCTATCAATGAAAATAGCTCAAATTGAAATGTTTCTATCAACTATAAAAACAGGCTCAATTGCCGAAGCTGCTCGTCGTCATGGAAAAAGTCGTACCACAGTCAGTGCATCATTAAGCGCATTGGAGGATCATTTAGGGGTTGAGCTTTTAAACCGCAGTGGTAACCGCATTACACCAACACTTATCGGGGAAGCAACGGTTAATGATTTCGAGCGTATCATCTTAATTGCGAGAGATATTCATACTCGCTGTGAACAATATAATGTAGGCGTTGAAGCCAGTATTCGTATTGCACGAGATGACTCATTACCAGAAGCACTATGGCGTCAATTATTACGTCAAATTCGTACTCAATTTCCTCAAACAAGTGTCTCTATTTATAGCGCCCCAACCCAAGAATTAGAAGATATGGTGGCACAAAACTTAGTCGATGTTGCTTATGGCTTATTACCCAATTCGCATATTTTTTCACGATTACAACAAACAGACTTAGGCCAAATACGCATGATGTCTGTTGCTCATAAAGATCACCCTCTTAGTCAACTGAGAAAAGTGAATAACGCAGATCTCGAACGCTATACTGAAATTGCGGTCGCGTATTTTGATGAAGAAAGTCTCCGTATAGTGACACCTAAAGCGGGGAAATATATTGCTTTATCTTTTTATGAGCATTTACGTGATGCGGTACTTGATCAAACCGGATGGTCATCTTTACCAGCGATATTAATTAAGCAGCACCTGCGAGAAGGAACACTACAAGTCATTAAGTATAATCACGCCATGAATTGGCAATCATATGGTGAGGTCGTTGAAAATGAATCTCGTCGCGGTACAGTCGTAAAATGGCTATCTGAACAATTAGAAAACTATTTATTCGATGAAAGTGATTGAGAAAAGAAATATTCACCTTAATAATATTAATAATTAACGGTACAACTTCGACGTTAATAGTATTTTATAAAAACGTTGCATTTTAACGATAATTGTCAAAATAAAGGTAAATATATCTGACAAATACCTATTTATAGCTAAACTTACCATCATCTATAAGTAAAAATTCAGTTAAAACCGACTATCTATGATAATAAATTATTCTTTAGAATTATAATTTATGGTTAAAAATGTAGATCAAGGCTAGCTTGCACAGCGTTTTTAATTCAGTATATGCGCCACAAATTAGGAACGTCTACACCAGTTTGATTAATGACACATACGACGATGACGATAGCACCTAACGTAATATTGTTCTCAATAATCGACTAGGTATAAGCATTCAGCTATTAGCAAAGTTATTATTACTTTCTAATTTATAATCTGAATCGCAATTTAAAAGGAAATAAGCTTTATGATGAGAAAATTAGTTGCTGAATTTATCGGCACTGCTTGGTTAGTATTAGGTGGTTGTGGTAGTGCGGTCTTAGCTGCGGCATACCCGAATTTAGGTATTGGCTTTTTAGGTGTTGCACTCGCATTTGGTTTAACGGTTGTGACAATGGCATACGCAATTGGTCATATCTCTGGTTGTCATTTAAACCCAGCAGTTACTGTTGGTTTATGGACAGGCGGTCGTTTCCCTGCTGGTGACGTTATTCCTTATATTGCATCACAAGTACTTGGTGGTATCGCAGGTGCTGGCATCTTATATATCATTGCAAGTGGTCATGCCGGTTTTGATCTTGCTAATGGTTTTGCTTCTAACGGTTACGGTGCCCATTCTCCTGGTCATTATTCACTACTGTCTTCATTTGTTACTGAAGTCGTAATGACGTTCATGTTTTTATTCGTAATTTTAGGTGCAACCCATAAGCTTTCTTCTCCACAAATGGCAGGCCTTGCTATTGGTCTTGCGTTAACGCTTATTCACTTAATCAGTATTCCAGTAACTAATACGTCAGTTAACCCTGCTCGTAGTACTGGTCCTGCATTATTCGTAGGTGATTGGGCAACATCACAGCTATGGATGTTCTGGGTCGCACCGCTTATTGGTGCAGCACTTGCTGGTCTTGTTTACCGCTGGTTATGCCCTGACAATGAATACCGTTCAGTAAGCTAAGCTTATTGAGTCTATATAGAAAAGCGAGCTTATGATTAAGCTCGCTTTTTTTATTGAGAATAACTGACTTTACTCATCAATTACATATTCTTATATATTCACCAACTGCAACAAAGCCTGAACGGGATGCTTAAATTGGATATGCTCTAGCCGTTTAACTTGGCTGCGGCATGAATATCCGGTAGCCATACAACGCGCAGAATCATATTTCTCAATATTTGTTTTCCAGCTCAAGTTATACACTTTTTTAGAAGCTTCAAGCTTATCAGCTTCATGCCCAAACGTTCCGGCCATACCACAACAACCCACAGGTACTGACTCCATAACCCCGCCAAAATGGCTAAAAATAGCCCCCCACTGCTTTTCGGCATTCGGCATTTTAGTTTTTTCAGTACAATGGGAAAATAAATACCACGGTTTATCATTCAACCGTTGTTTTTGAGGCAACTGTTGTAATAACGGTAATAGCCACTCATGGGCGGTTAACACCGTAAATTTTCCTCGCCGTTGCTGCAACACTTCTGCATATTCATCGCGATAGCACAGCACTAAAGCCGGATCAACGCCCACCATTGGAATATTTAACACGGCTAATTGATTTAAAAAATCTGCAGTTGAGGTTGCTGTTTTCGCAAACGCTTTTAAAAATCCTTTCACATGTTGTGCTTTACCGTTAGGTTTAAATGGCAATAAAATCGGTTTTTTACCCAACTTTTCAATTAAATGAATAAAATCACGTACAACCTGTGCATCATAAAAACTGGTAAACGGATCTTGAACAATTAAAACATAGTTTTGACGTTCGTGATCGGATAACGCTTGTAACCACTGCATGTCAAAACACAACGCATGATGACCATCAAGGCTTTCAGCTAACGTTGGCACCGATAATAGCGGCATATCAACATAGCCAATGGTTTTTAAGGTTAACGTTTTCGACCACTGCGGGCGAATAAGGCTGTTGACAATCACTGGTGCCTTGACCATTAATGGCAAAACATTTTCAACATACGCCACTAAATAGTCTTTCGCTGGACGCTGATAACGGCTGTAATACATGTTCATAAACCGCGAACGAAAACTCGGCACATCAACTTTAATCGGACACTGGCTAGCACACGCTTTACAGGCTAAACAGCCATTCATCGCTTCCATCACTTCGTGTGAAAAATCATACTGATCACGATTAGCCCCATAAGTATTCTTCAAGCGTTCAATAATCTGTTTTACGGTCGGTGATGTGGTTAATAATTGCTGTTCAAGTTCATCAGCATTGATCCCTTGTTCCGCCAATTGTCTTAACCATTCTCGCACTAATCCTGCTCGACCTTTGGGTGAATGACGACGATCAGCAGAAATCTTCATTGATGGGCACATTGGTGAACTAGTGTCGTAATTAAAACACAAACCATTACCGTTACATTCCATGGCTTGTTTAAAGCTATCACGCGTGGTTACCGCTATTTGACGATCATAAAAACCACGTTTCACACTATCAACTTTCACTAATTCACTATTATTACCCAGTGGCGTACAAATTTTACCTGGGTTCATGCGATTGTGGGGATCAAACACCGCTTTAATTCGACGTAATTCTGTAAATAATTCGTCACCAAAAAATGCAGGTCCATATTCAGATCGAAATCCTTTACCATGCTCACCCCACATTAAACCGCCATATTTAGCGACTAATGTAACCACCTGATCAGACACTTCTTTCATTAGCAATTCTTGTTGAGGATCGCACATATCCAATGCAGGACGCACATGCAATACCCCAGCATCAACATGACCAAACATGCCATAATTAAGTGCTTTCTCGTCCAATAACTGCCTAAATTCAGCAATAAAATCAGCTAAATGCTCAGGAGGAACACAGGTATCTTCTGCAAATGCGATCGGCTTTTTCGCGCCTTTTGCAGCCCCTAATAAACCTACTGCTTTTTTACGCATGGTGTATATTTTTTGGATACTGGCTAAATCATCACAAACTTGATAACCAATAATTCCTGCCTGTTGCTCAACCATCAATTGATCGAGACGCTGACATAATACCGCAACTTGCTGTTGATTATCCGCGATATCATTACTGGCATACTCAACCATATTAATACCTAACATGGTTTTGCCAGGTACGTCGGTTAATAAATCTTCAACGGTATTCCAAACAATGTCTTCTTTGGCTAAATTCAATACTTTTGAATCGATAGTTTCAACAGATAATGCATGAGCAGCTACCATCATTGGTGCATTACGTAATGCTGAATCAAAACTATCGTATTTAATATTCACTAATGTTCGGGATTTAGGGATTGGCGTGATATTCAACTTGGCTTCAGCGATAAACGCTAATGATCCCTCAGAGCCACATAATAGTCGCGCAATATCAAATTGCTGGAGTTGATCATCATAGACATTTTTTAAGTCATAACCGGTTAGAAAGCGATTCAGTTGTGGAAATTTATCCAGTATTTGTTGGCGCTTATCTCGGCAAATTTGAGCCGTTGTTTGCAATGCATTATCAACCAACGAAGTGCTGTCTAATGTATCAAGTTGTATTGATGTAAGAGGCTCAGTATTAAGCACTGAACCATCAACCAATACGGCAGTAAGCGCTAAAACATGATCAGAGGTTTTGCCATATTTTAACGATCCTTGACCTGAAGCATCAGTATTAATCATACCGCCAATAGTGGCACGATTACTGGTTGAAAGGTCAGGAGAGAAAAAATAACCGTGAGCATGTAACGCATCATTAAGTTGATCTTTAATCACCCCACTTTGAACACGTACCCAACCTTCAGCAATATTTACTTCTAAAATTTGATTTAAATAACGGGAAAGATCAACCACAATTCCTGATGTTAATGATTGACCATTAGTGCCCGTACCGCCACCGCGAGGAGAAAATGTAACGCCTTGATAATCAGCATGACAACCTGTTTTTCCAATAAGAATAAGATCATCAATATTACGCGGTAATACGACAGCTTGAGGTAACTGTTGGTAGACACTATTATCGGTTGCAACCGCTAACCGACTCGCATAACTTTGTTCAATATCACCTTGAAATCCAGCGTCGGATAATGTGGTTAAATATGATAGTACGACATTATCAATACTACTTTGATAGGTTAATGCAGGTAACATTATTTGACACTCCCTCTCCAGTCGTTACGCAATCATGCGCTGCCGTTTCCCACGACAACTGGTTTTCTATTGTTCATGATTCACTTTAACAATATGTTAAAGGTTAATGGCATGCTTTCACTTTACTCTACCTAGAAAATAAACAAAACAATTTCTAATTCAATATTACAATCCCCACCAAGCAATTAGCCGCCGTATCACGTATGGCATACCTCTAAAAATAACACTATAAAAATAAAGCCCTCTAAAGGACTTTATTTTTCAGCATGAAATGAGCGACGATAATGCCACTTAAATCCCCCCCATGAGGGTATATTTCATTTCGGTATACTCTTCTAAACCTTGATGTGCTCCTTCTCGGCCTAATCCTGATTCTTTAACACCACCAAAGGGAGCCAGCTCAGTCGAAATAAGCCCTTCATTAACCCCGACCATGCCATATTCTAATGCTTCACTCACATTAAAGGCACGAGAGAGTGATTGCGTATAAATATAAGCCGCTAAACCTGAATCAGTATTATTTGCTCGATCAATCACTTCTTGGTCTTCACTAAAACTAAAAATAGCCGCTAATGGACCAAAGGTTTCTTCCGAAGCAACAAGCATGTCATCTCGAACATCTCGAATAATTGTTGGCTGAATAAAACAATCATTAGATACTTGCTGTGAACCTAATACTAAACGAGCACCTTTTAACATGGCATCATGAATATGACGTTCAACTTTTTCAACGGCCGCTCGATTAATTAATGGACCAATTGTTACGCCAGTATCTAGTCCATTTCCGACCTTTAATAACGCTACCTGTTGCTGTAACCGCTCAATAAATTGCTCATAAATGCTGTCATGGACATAAATACGATTAGCACAAACACAGGTTTGACCTGCATTACGAAACTTAGCGATCATTACACCATCAATTGCACGATCAATATCAGCATCATCAAAAATAATAAACGGTGCATTGCCACCTAACTCTAATGACACTTTTTTAACCGTGGTTGCTGCTTGTGCCATTAATAATTTACCGATTGCCGTTGAACCCGTAAAAGATATTTTTTTAACCTTTTTATTACCGGTTAATTCTGCACCGATCTTAACCGCATCACCGGTTACCACATTAAATAAGCCATCAGGAATACCTGCCTCTTGAGCTAATGCTGCAAACGCTAATGCCGTAAAAGGCGTATCTGGTGCTGGTTTCAACACCACCGCACAACCAGCGGCAAATGCAGGCCCACATTTACGGGTAATCATTGCTGCTGGAAAATTCCAAGGGGTAATAGCCGCGACAACACCCACAGGTTGACGTGAAACTAAAATACGAGCATCCGCCTTATGGCTTGGAATAATTTCGCCATTCATACGCTTAGCTTCTTCGGCATACCATTCAATAAAACTGGCAGCGTAAGTGATTTCACCTTTAGCTTCATTGAGAGGCTTACCTTGCTCTAAGGTCAAAATTGTTGCTAATTCTGCCGTATGATCAATAATCAATTCATACCATTGGCGTAAGACGGTCGCTTTATATTTAGCGGTCGTTTTTGACCATTGGCGATATGCTCTATCAGCACTTTCTATCGCAACGCGTGTTTCTTCAACGCCCATCAAAGGCACATTACCGATGACTTCGGTTGTAGCTGGATTAGTAACAACAGAAAATTTGCCTGAATAGGCATTGACCCACTCACCATTAATAAACGCTTGCTGCTTAAACAAACCACCTAGAGATAATGTCATTACGATACCCTGCTTTATTTTTTAAATGAATTAGATACGGATAAAGACGCTTGTAAAAACTATTCATTAAAATATATAACCAACTGATTACATTATTATATTACAAGCTAGCCAATATAGCAGCTTAGGTCGGTCTTCAATAAGGCTCAGTACTTAGAAATAAAATCACAAAAATCATACTATTCATCAGCAAAAAGCCCTTATCACGACTACGCTTTAGATAATAAATGTACTAATAATTATCTTGATGAGATCAGACTTTGATTTAATCATTAAGCATAATCCATAGCTTTACTTTCATTTAAAAATGGAAATAAATAGCTTATGCAAAAAAGTAGACAGCTTGTCCATATTCGTCACGGTATAAAAGAAGGCGCAACGACTTCATTTATCCATGAACAACATTTTGCCGCCACCAACCCATTTGTTTTATGGGAGCACTTTACGTCAAAGACCTCAATGAACCATAGTTTAAACTTTCATGGTCATTCAGGCGTAGAAGCGATTAGCTATCCTCTTACTGGTACTATTTTGCATAATGATTCAACACCACAGCACCATATTATCAAAAGTGGCGATATTCATATTATGACCAGTGGCCAAGGTGTGATTCACAAATCAACCACATTACCGCAGCAATCAATCAGTGAGTCTTTTCAATTATGGGTTGCTTTACCAACAATGAATAACAGTGAAATGTGTCAACCGAAGAGTCAGCTTTTTAATAAACAACACCTTCCTTTAGTTGAAGACAGTGATTCAACAACCAAAGTATTGGTTGGTCATTACCATCAACACACGAGTCCCATAAAAAGTCATTGTGAACTGATTTTACTCGATATAATCATGAGCTCTTACAGCACATGGTGTTTTACCCCACCTAAACAGCATCTCTCTGGTTTTATTTACTTAAAATCAGGCGTTGCTTACAGTGCCAATAATAAACTAACGCCACTCCAAATGGGTCTATTTGAATCATCATCATCACCGATAAAAATTACAACAACGAATCAAAGTTCACGGTTTTTTATTGCCTGTGCCGTACCATTAAAACAACCATTAATAACGAACCAACAATCTGTTCACTCCAGTGAAAATAACATCAACAAAAGCCAATCTACAATAAAAAAATTAATGTCAAACATGAACAACTCAAACAGGTAAAAGTAAGACTTTATCAGTGATGATAGTTTTATCAATAAGAAATACTTATAAGTTTGATATACACAACCACGTTGATACCATGATATTATTTTTAACTATCCTTATACTAAAAATAAATCATTAATGTGTAATAAACATTATGGCTAGTGTTGTTATTACACCATCGTAATTAATGTCTAAAGGTATTTTACATGGTAACCTTAAAAAGGTTTTCTTCAAACCACTCAATATATAGAAATATCACACTTCAACTTTTGGTTTTTTTTGTATTAATTTACTTTATTATTCAATTACTTACCGTAACCGAGTTTTTCAGCAAAGAGACGTTAGCTGCGATTCACAATCATAGTGTAAAAATAAGTAGTCTATTATTTTTTACTCTTTTTTTTATTTTTTGTTATGTTATAAATCGAATTAATAAATGGTTCATTAATCCATTAAATAAATTAAACAAAGTTATTAATGAAAGTAACAATATATCTAACAACAAAATCATTCATGCAGGTGATATAACAAGTATGTTTGAATACTATTGTATGATGATACGTGATATTGCAGAAAAAGATTCTAAAATAATTTTAGAAGCATCAATACTTACTCAAGAAAAACAAGCTGTCATAAACCAAAAACAATTAGCATCCAGTCTTTTCAATAATAGTCAGGATATAATTATCATTATCGACAACAATGGAGTTATTACTCGGGTAAATCCTTCTTTCTGCTTACTTATAGGTGTTAAATATGAAAATATTATTCATCAACCATTAATAAATTTCATTAACACCTCAGCATACAAAAACATTAAAGCATCACTTTCCCATGAACTTAATAACTCTCATCAATGGCAAGGTGAATTTAACATTCAGCATATTATGAACAAAAAAGACATTCCTTTATATGTAAGAATAAACAAATTCATTGATACTAAAAATAACAATATCCAATATTCAATTATTGCAACCGATCTTACTACAATAAAAGAAATTGATCGCCTTGTTCATATTAATCAACATGATCCATTAACAGAGCTTCCCAATAGAATCGCTCTAACTAACCGTTTAAAGGATGAACTTAGTATTCAGCGTGCCTCACATCATAAATTTGCTGTTCTGTTTATTGATCTAGATAACTTTAAACGAATAAACGATAACTACGGTCATCAAATGGGTGACAGAGTACTAAAAATCACAGCAAATAAATTACGTAATTCAGTCAAAAAAACCGATATGGTTGCACGCCTTGCAGGTGATGAGTTTATAGCCATCATTAATCCTGCGACTAATCATGCCGACGTTATCCAGACTTGTGAACGTATACTCAGCATCTTACAACAGCCAATTATTATTGATAAATGTCACTTAATGATTAATGCCAGTCTTGGCTGCTATTACGCTCATCCACATAAACAACAAACCATTGACGAAATTTTAAGCCAAGCAGACATTGCTATGTACCAAGCAAAAATGGCGGGAAAGGGATGTATTATAGAATGTAATTAATTTTAATAAAAATGCCGTATAAGTAAGGTCTTATACGGCATTTAAAATTAACTTACGAACGTGTTGCTAATTGGAATGTGCCATTTGATTGAAACCAAACCACTTGATTCTGCTTACGTCCAAGCAGTAATGGACCGTCATCAAAAAATAAAAAATTCTTCCAATTACGTTTAAATACACCCCATTTTGTCTCAATGATATTGTATTTTTCATAGCAGAAGAAAATAGTGGTATTGTCTTCCCACTTTATATTAGCTAACAACTCTGCTGGAAGCTCAGGTTCATCACCGTCCCAAGCTTGCTGCCAATCCATCGCTTCTGACCAAATTTTCTTATCAAACGCCCAGTCACCTTTTTCAAAATGATCAGCATCTGAACTTTGGTTACTCACATGTTCACACCACAATTGCGCCGAACGAGCTTGAGTAAATGGTTTTATTTGAACTAAATCTGCTTCAGTAACAGGCATTGAAGCATGAGTGAAAATCCATTTACGTATGTAACTATCAAATTCGGTATAATTCATTTGTCAGCCTAAAAAAATAAAGACGACGCAATGTACATCAGTGCTGATATTTGTTCCAGTCCCTCACTGACAATTTTTAGATATCACCTAAAACAAACAGACATAAAAGGCACGAGCAATATCGTACCTTTAAAAATAATATCACCACTTCGATCTAGTATGAGTTACTTATTAGGTTGCCACAGATCACTAACCCAACCACCAACATGATCATCATAATGATTATCCGAGAATGTAGGGCTTGTTCTTACTCGTGTATCATGATGACAATCAAGGAGTTCAGATATATGCCTCGCCATCGGATCATCGGTGGACTGCATTTGCCTTTTTTGGGCAACCTCCTTAATAATCTGTAATCGATATGACGAGTTCATCTTTTTCATTGCCAACTCCTCTAAGTTAAATACATAAATAACAACCAAATAAAAATAGGCTTCTCGGTAGGTTACGTCAAATTACTGATTAAACATTTCCACATAATGAGGCTCTGAACAGTTATTTTTTTCACATTAAAAACAATAAGTTATTAGGTTTAAAATTCAAAATTAAAATACACCATTCATAATAAAACCTTAACCATTTGATTATAATAAATATTTTAAAAAATACTTTTTTTTGTTTAATTGTTAATTATTCACTCGGTTATCTCAATAGTGCATCATAATTAACAGCGTTAATTTCATGGAACATCTGCTAGACTATTAGCATCTATTATTAACACCGCTATTTTAAATTGTTTCAGGAGTGTTTGTGCGTTTATTGCCTTTTATTGCTTTTTCTTTAGCTAGCTTTTTTAGCGTAACCATTAATGCCAACGCAGACACATTAGCGCCGTCTTCCAGCATCAGTGCTTTCAACAAAAATAACGATCCCGATAAAGCCAATCCCCCGCCTATTCAATTATCACCAAGTGAAAATAATCATTGTAATAAAACCTTAAACTATAATGTATTTTTTGAAGGGCATCATATTGGTGATTACCAGCGTAATATCGTGTGGAATGGTACTCAGGCAAATATTTACACGAAGAGTACTGTCAATATATTAATCACTAAGGCAAAATTAAACCAACATTCAAAACTTCATTGGTCACCACAACGTCAAAGTTTTGTGACTGACTCTTTTGAACGTAATATAAAGGGGTTAATGACAGGTAAAGTCACCGCTACTTTTACTGATAACGGCGCAAAAGCAACAGTAATTGAAGACGGAAAATCACATCAATTCAATGAGACCTTATTACCTATACTAGATGGTGATACAATCGGTGCACAGATGAGATTAGATATTATGCAAGGTAAGAAAAGTTTTGACTTTATTTTGCAAAATCGCGACGACACTAGCCATTACTACTTTAAAGTTGTTGGTGAAGAAACAATAGCAACCAATTTTGGTGATCTAAAAGCTATTCGTGTTGACCAAATAAAGAAAAGTGATCGTCAATTGTCATTATGGTTTGCCCCTTCCGTTGACTATCAACTAGTACGTGCAACCTATAAACGTAAATTACTCGATTTAAAAGCGGTATTAATTAGCAAGCAAATAAATTGTCCTGCTCCCGTATTAATTAAATAATTACGTTCTCATCAAACCGTCATTTTTAAATGGCTGTTTGATGTTCATCATTTCGCAATCGCTTTCCCACCAATAATTTTATATGCCGGCGTTCCCCGTACTAACATTTCACGTGCAAATACGGTATTACACTCAGGACAAGTACAGGCTTGCTGAGTAAAATCTTTGCTGATTCTTTCTTTAAAACATTTCACTAATGCGCCTTTACCGCCTTTGCGATATTTAAATAACAGCGTTTTACAGTGGCAACATAACACATCAACCGTTTTTACCGGTCCTTTCTTATTTGGCTTAGCCATTACACTTCTTCTTTTTATAACGATTGATTCGAACGTATTATTGCCGATTGGACTAACTGATCAATAATGCTTTTCTCTTGCTCAAAGACATGCGCTAAATTGCCGTATTTAGGTTGATGGCGATCATTCTCATAAGCATGTTGCCACCCTTTCGTTGTTAGCATAAACAGTTCAGCAAACTGAGGAGAAATGGCTAAACATCCGGCTAAAACCGTATCAACATAACTTTGAATAATCGGCTTTTGACAACATGGCGAGCAAAAATCATTATTAACATAAACCCATACCGAACCTTTTACTTCTAAAGGCTGATTACCTACACCAGTAATATTGTCCCATTGAATTTCTACCCGCTGATAACCATGTTCACGCTTATCAAATTCAGCAAGTGCTAACGTATCAACCTCAACCAGCACGCCATTACACTGCCCTTTTTCTTGTACAACCACTAAAGGTGAAATAGGATAACTTCCCTCTATTTTCCCCCAATACCGTTGTAGCCCATCAACTAATACCGGTATCGCATTCCCGGTATTACCAGTACGTTGACGCGAGTAAGCATTGATTAAACTGCCATAACCAAAAATATACATATCACTGCCTCTTATTATTATATGACTTATCTAACCTATCATTTTCTAAAAGGGTAATGTGAAAAAACGACAAAAATCGAACCATTGCTGTTGATACTGCGTCAATAATTGTGCTGTTACGGCTTTAAATTTAACTTCATCATTAGGCTTAGTTTGAGCAAGACGCAATAAATCCATCCGCGTAATACACCCTAAAATAGGGTACCCACCTAATGTTTGCCGATCATTTAGTAATATTATCGGTAATCCATCTGGTGGAATTTGAATCGCGCCAACAGCAATAGGTTGTGAGATTAATTCCATGGCTAATCCCGTGATTTCTTCGCCTTCTAACTGGCATCCCATTCGATCTGACGTCGAAGAAACCTGATAACGTTGTCGATAAAAAAGCCCTTTTTGCTGAGCGGTAAAGTATTCTGCTTGATAACCTTCAATAACATGTAACACAATATCTGCACTATAATCGGGAATGTAATCACTCGGTACCGTTGAATATGTTGTCAATAACGGCGCATCATAACTATCAAGGATATCGTTATTTTTCAATGCACTCCCTTGAATCAACCCTCCTAATTGTTCTCGCATAACCGTTGCGGCACTACCAAATACTTTGGGGACGTTAAAGCCACCTCGAATGGAAAGATACGCACGAAAACCATATTTAGCCGCACCAAATTGTAATTTTTGACCTTTTTTAAGCAAAAATGCCTGCCATGGGGCTATTGCTTGACCATCAATGGTTGCTGCCATATCAGCCCCCGTTAACGCACACTGACAATCATCTAACGCCTCAAAACAAGCGAGACCCACCGTTAATTCTAATTGAGCAGCATTACTATCATTCGATAAGAGATAATTCGCCCAACAAAAAGCATGCAAATCCATTGCACCACCTTGAGTAACGCCTTGCTGAGCAGCACCATAACGACCGAGATCTTGGATTAATGATAATATTCCCGCATTTATTACTGCTAACTTGGGCATATCACGCCTCCAAGATCCAAAAATTGAGCGCGTTCAATAGGATCAAATTTCACTTTATCACCAATAGCAAAACAAGATTGAGGATAAGACTGCGCTTCAAATACTGATTGAGGGCAATTACCTATAATATGCCAGCCGCCAGGGCTCTTTTGAGGATAGACAGCCGTTTGTTGTTCAGCAATACCCACACTCCCCGCTGCAACATATTGTCGAGGCGTCGAATGTCGAGGGACGGCAATAGCCTCATCAACAACAGATAAAAACGCAAAACCCGGTGCAAAACCAATAGCACCCACCTCGTAAATTTGACGACTATGTAATTCAATCACAGCCTCAATACTTAACTGACGTGATATTGCTAAAGAATGTAAATCTGGGCCAACGTCGGGATGATAATAAACCGCTAAATGATGTTGTTTTACTGATATCGATTGCCGTTCAATCTTATATTCCTGATACCACAGCAAACTGCTTTGCTGTAATTGAACAAAATCACACTGTCCTAACTTATATTGCACCATCACTTTGGTGTATGAGGGCACAATTTCGACGATAAATGGGCCGTATTGTTGTTGGATATGAGCGATAAAATCTGCAATACATTGGGTTGTTTCAGAGCTAATAACCGCACTAAACTCAACCATTAATGTGCCTTCGGATATTGGGGTTATTTCCATATTATTTGCCGTTATCACAAGAATGATGCGCTGCTGTAATTAATGTCGCTAACTCTTTTGCGACTTGAATTGATTGCGGATTATCACCATGTACACACACCGAATCAACCGCTAAGAACAACCAACTTCCATCCTGAGTTGGTACTTTCCCTTGCAATAAGTACCGCATTTGCTGCTTGATCGCGGCTATCGTATTAAATACCGCACCGGGTTGATCGCGAGGCATAAGCATCCCTGACGCTAAATAGGTGCGATCAGCAAAAGCCTCAAGTATTAGTGTCACATTATAATTATCAGCAATAACTTGATAACGATGGTTATCTTTACGTGAAAGTACCATCAAAGCTAATGGCTGAGTGCGATAACGATTAAGTTGGTGTAATGTTTTGATGATAGTAATGAAAATTTGTTCATCCATCATCATATCGTGATAAAGCGCACCGTGAGGTTTGACATAATGCAGGGTTGAAGCATGTAATTGGCACAAACTTTCTAATGCGCCAATTTGGTATGCCATCAAATGAGCAATTGCAGGCAGAGAATGCGTTATATGACGTCGACCAAAACCTAACTTATCATTATAACTAGGGTGCGCACCTAACATAACTGCATGTTGATTTGCTAAACGAATAGTTTCAGCCATGGTGTCTGGATCTGCCGCATGAAATCCACACGCGATATTTGCCATTGAAATCGACGTTATTACATCACTATCATTGCCCATTTTCCACGCACCAAAACTTTCCCCCATATCACAATTTAATTTCATTTGCCCTCCTGGCGACTCACAACATCGGTGTAAAGATAATGTCGTTATTCCTAACTGAGTGTAGTATTAAATAATTAACATAATGCTTTAAACTGCCTAAGCTGTAATCATGATCAAGTAATAATCGAATTTACTGCCGCATAAAAGAAAGGATACCAATGAAAACAATTTTAATTTTGCTAACTGCTGTCTTTTTATTGTCAGCATGCTCACCAACCGTCGGTAGCGAAAAATGGTGTCAACAACTAAAAGAGAAAGCCAAGGGAGAATGGAGTGCAAATGAGGCTGTTGAGTTTACCAGAAACTGTATTATTCGCTCAGGTGATGCTAAAAAACAGTATTAATGCACGAGGTTAATCTACATTACGTGAATATTCATACATTCAATAAACAACAGACGAAAAAAAAGCTCATCTAATGATGAGCTTTTTAAAATGATGGTGCCCCGGGCCGGACTTGAACCGGCACAGCGCGAACGCCGAGGGATTTTA
>SAMEA5043655__coassemble_65_pt1 | contig 26359 bp, 25 predicted proteins | sample SAMEA5043655__metabat2_low_PE_001 | metagenome-assembled genome bin SAMEA5043655 (sample SAMEA5043655) | Gadus morhua
GTTTTTTATCAAAGTGTTATCGATGGTTATTCACCTTGAACGGTAATAACGACTCGTCGTGAACCACCGTGATCTCGGTGTTCGCCTAAGTAAATTCCTTGCCACATACCTAACGCAAGCTGGCCATCAGTAATAGGAATACTAATACTGTTTCCGAGTAATGCGGTTTTAATATGGGCTGGCATATCATCATCACCTTCATCGGTATGTTGATAGAAAGTAGCGCGTTCGGGAACGCTATGATTAAAATGTGCTTCCATATCATCACGAACAGTTGGATCGGCATTTTCATTAATGGTTAAGCTGGCTGATGTATGCTGAATAAAGCAATGCACAATACCGACCTTTAATGATTGAATTATTGCTAAATTTTGCTCTAGCTCAGTGGTTATTAGATGAAAACCACGCGCTCTCGGGGTAAGATGAATCGTCTTTTGATACCACATAGTTAGCTACCTATCGGTGAAACCTTTTAGTTTGATTAGTGATTACCATTATCATCTTACTGATAAATACAGGTATGATGCAGTGATATTTTCGTGATTTGATACCATGACGATAATGTTACTTTAAGGTCATCATTAGTTGTAACAGGTAACATTATTATTAGTGAGCTAGTGGTCTAGGTTAAATGGCATAGATCGAGGATCTTTCGAAGACGATATGATTCGAGGGATGAACATAACAACATCGGGAACATTATTATGTTAAGCAACATTAATCCAACGCAAACAAAAGCATGGCAAGCATTGACTGCCCATTTTGAGCAAGCTCAAGATTTCGAATTAAGTGATTTATTTGCTAATGATAGCGAGCGTTTTGCCAAATTTTCTGCTCAGTTTGGTTCTGATATTTTATTGGATTATTCCAAGAACCTGATCACAGAAGAAACTTTGACTAAGTTGTTTGCATTAGCGAAAGAAACTGAGCTAGAAGCGGCTATTGCGGATATGTTCAACGGTGAGAAAATTAACCGTACTGAAGATCGTGCTGTACTACATGTTGCGTTACGTAACCGTAGCAATACGCCAATCATTGTTGATGGCGAAGATGTTATGCCAGCGGTTAATGCCGTATTGGCTAAGATGGAAAGTTTCACTAACCGCATTGTGAGTGGTGAGTGGAAAGGTTATACCGGTAAACAAATTACCGATATAGTTAATATCGGTATTGGCGGTTCAGACCTTGGCCCTTACATGGTGTCAGAGGCATTAGCTGCGTACAAAACCCGTCTAAACATGCACTTTGTCTCTAACGTTGATGCGACTCATATTGTTGAGACCCTAAAAGATTTAAACCCTGAAACAACGTTATTCTTAATTGCATCTAAAACCTTTACTACCCAAGAAACCATGACGAACGCATTGTCTGCGCGTGATTGGTTCTTAGCGATGGCGGAAGATAAAGCCCACGTTGCTAAACACTTCGCAGCACTTTCTACTAATGCAGAATCTGTGGCTGAATTTGGTATTGATACCGATAACATGTTTGAGTTCTGGGATTGGGTTGGTGGTCGTTATTCACTATGGTCTGCAATTGGTCTTTCGATTAGCTTAGCGGTAGGTTTTGATAACTTCGTTAAGTTATTGGAAGGTGGTCATGCGATGGATAACCATTTTGTTCAAGCACCACTAGAGCAAAAATTACCCGTGATCTTGGCGTTAATTGGTATTTGGTATAACAACTTCCACGGCGCAGAAACTGAAGCGATCCTACCTTACGATCAATACATGCACCGTTTCCCTGCTTACTTCCAACAAGGTAACATGGAATCAAATGGTAAGTATGTTGATCGTGGTGGCAAGCCCGTTGATTACCAAACAGGTCCTATTATTTGGGGTGAGCCAGGAACGAACGGTCAACACGCGTTTTACCAACTTATTCACCAAGGCACGAAGTTGATTCCATGTGACTTTATTGCACCTGCTATTAGCCACAATCCATTAGGTGATCATCATCCTAAACTGATGGCTAACTTCTTCGCCCAAACTGAAGCATTAGCGTTTGGTAAAAGTCGTGAGACAGTTGAAGCTGAATTTGTTGCTGCGGGTAAATCACAAGCAGAAATTGATGAGTTAGCAGAATTTAAAGTGTTTGAAGGCAACCGTCCAACGAACTCGATTCTACTTAAAGAAATCACACCATACACGTTAGGCGCACTGATTGCGTTGTATGAGCACAAAATCTTTACTCAAGGTGTTATTTGGAACATCTTTAGCTTTGATCAGTGGGGCGTTGAACTTGGTAAGCAACTTGCAAATCAAATTTTACCAGAGCTAAACAGCACTGATGGTGTTGTGAGCCACGATAGTTCAACCAATGGTTTGATCAATGCATTCAAACAATGGCGTGCATAATGCCGAATATTGGTTAGCGATGGTTAACCGATAAAATAAAACGCCGCTATCGTGATGATAGCGGCGTTTTTTATTTTTGGCAGTAGCGAATTATACTGTAATAACATCGCTAGCTTGGGGGCCTTTCTGACCATCAGTGACGATAAACTCTACGCTTTGACCTTCACGTAATGTTTTGCGTCCTTGTGCTTGAATAGCACTGAAGTGCACAAACACATCTTTACCATCGGCAGCAGAAATAAAACCAAAGCCTTTATCATCGTTGAACCACTTTACGGTTCCAGTCAGTTTACTCATGTACGTCTTTCCCTTATAGACTAATCGTAGTAGTTACAGTTAATAGGTAACTAGGTGCGTATGAAGAGTTCAGTCTAGATCGAATTTATGACAATGAGTAGTTTTTTATTGTGGTTTTATGTCTTGGCTAACGTTAATTAATATTACGTTGAATAGCATTAACATCGCTTAGAATTGGCGGAATAATGCTACCACTATCAGTGATAGCACTAACAGAGGGTTAATCGTTGTTAGTTTGCTGGCATTTATGGCAAATACCATGGCTTTCAATTACGTGATGCTTAATGCTAAAGCCATATTGTTCTGATTTTATACGTAATAGTTTTGCAATTTCATCATCGTGGGTTTCTTCAACAAATCCGCACGTATCACAAATTAATAGTTGTGAACAATGATCAGCATGACCAAGTACACAACAAGCAATATAGCTGTTGGTTGATTCGACTTTATGCACAAACCCTTGTGCGAGTAGAAAATCTAAGGCGCGATAAACCGTGGGTGGTTTAGCTTGGGGTTCTGATGCTTTGAGTAAATCAAGTAACTCATAAGCACTAATAGAACTATGATGATTAATGATCAGCGCCAGTACTTTTAAGCGCTGGGGGGTCATTCTTACCCCGCGTTGATCACAGAGCTGTTGTGCTTTGGCTAGCAGTTGAGTTTGAACCGTCATAGAGCCTCAAAAAAACGTCATTAAGTTGTTATTTTATCACAGCTGCTTGAAAACATACTCACACTTAGCACGCAATAGCGATTAGGAAGAGGATTACGTGTAAATGATCACGCTATCAACTGACAGAAAAAACAAGATGTTGTGATATGGGGGCATTGTAGGCTGATCTTGATTTTCTTTGAGTAATATAGCGATAACATGAATAATAAAAAACAGCTCAAGATGCGCAGTATTAATCATTATAAAAACTAATGTCTAGGTAGTGTTTTTTTTCATTTCTCAACCAATGAAAAATACCTATAATGACGCCCAACGAAACGTGACCGATGCCTTAAATATTCAGTAATTAGGCGATGGTTATATATAAAAAGCTTAATCTTTTAAGGTAAAAATCAATGTCAGGTATCATTAATAAAATTGTTGCACTTTACACGCCAGTCTTTTCTACAATGTACAAAAGCGGCAACATGACTAAGTAAAGTCTTGCAGCACGGTCAATTATTGACTGGTAGCAAAAAAAGAATTCTCAAAAAGGCCTTGAACATTGTTCAAGGCCTTTTTCGTTATTAAAAGCCATGTATAGAGATAACCACTTTTTTATAACAAGCTAATCTCAAACGGTTTAATAGCACCGTAAATATCGATGCACTAATACATGTATTGTTACATTTAGTTGAAGGTATTAATGTCATTTAACTACTGCCATTCAGGCTAGAGTAAGATAACTAATAGTCTTATATTTCATTAAGTTGCAGTACAGTTAAGCTGTTTTAGTTTACGAGTAACAAATAGATTAAACGCTTAAAAACGCGTTGTAAGATAGTTATTTATAAGCGGTATTACTGTAAACAAAAGGGATTAAATAATGAAAAAAAGTGTATTAGCAGTGGTGTTATTCTCTGGAGCATTGTCATCAAGTGTGATGGCACAAAGTCATGTGGAAAGCTTTATTGGTGGCGGTATCGGTTATCAAACGGATACCTTTAAAGGTGATGCAAACAAACACAGTGAGGATGCCAGTTATCAATTACGTGCTGGTGTTATTATTAATGACCATCATCGTTTAAGTGCGACATATGGCTTTAAAAAAGATCGTTACTCGATTGAGGACGACAAAGCCAAGCATACTCAAAACTTATTCTTAACCTCTTATGACTATTTAATGCCTGTCACTTCTACAATTAACCTTTTTGCAGGCCCGTCAATGGGGATCTCACATGATCGAATCTCATACTCTAATGCCGGTGCACAAAGTGCCAGTGATTTTGTATGGGGTGGGCAAGTGGGTGCTAATATTCAATTGACCAATCATATCTCAAGCGATTTAACCTACCGTTATTTAGATCAAAACTATAAGCAAGCCAATACCCGCTTAAAAGCGACGGAGCAAGTTGTATGGTCTGTTGATTATAAATTTTAGGATTAAAGTAAAATAATTTTTGCGTTCGAAACTCTATCCGTGGGTTTCGAGCGCTTTTTTGGTTTTTGGTAACCATGGTGACAACCGCTATTTTAAGGTAGAATCCGCGCCTAAAAAGATATTTTAGGGACAATTGATGCCTCCTAAACTGTCCCTCATCCGTTTTTGTTTGCTAAATAAAGTTAATATTGGATGAAGAATATTGCAATACCCGTAAGTGGTATTTGCTATAACCACTTAATATTTAAGGAATATTGTAATATGTACCCTTCTACCCGTTTCTCTGTCGCTCCAATGCTGGATTGGACCGACCGTCATTGCCGTTATTTCCATCGTTTAATGAGTAAAGAAGCATTGTTGTATACCGAAATGGTAACGACTGGCGCAATTATTCACGGTAAAGGTGATTTCTTAGCGTATAACGAAGAAGAGCATCCATTAGCGTTACAACTGGGTGGTTCAAATCCAGTTGATCTTGCGCGTTGTGCTAAGTTAGCTGCTGAGCGTGGTTATGATGAAATTAACTTAAACGTAGGTTGTCCATCAGATCGGGTCCAAAATGGTAAGTTTGGTGCTTGCTTAATGGGTGAAGCTGAGCTGGTGGCACAATGTGTAGCGGCAATGCGTGAAGTTGCTGATATTCCGGTTACCGTTAAAACGCGTATTGGTATTGATGAACAAGATTCGTATGAATTTTTAACCCACTTTGTTGATACCGTATCAACAAAAGGTGGTTGTGATAATTTTATTATTCACGCCCGTAAAGCATGGCTAAAAGGCTTGAGCCCGAAAGAAAACCGTGAAATTCCACCGTTGGATTACCCACGTGTATACCAATTAAAGCAAGATTTTCCCCAGTTAACCATGGCGATCAATGGTGGCATTAAAACCTTTGAAGAAATGGAGCAACATCTACAACATTTAGATGGTGTAATGGTAGGTCGTGAAGCTTACCAGAGCCCATATTTAATGGCAGAAGTCGACCAGCGTTTATTTGGTAGCGATCGTCCGGTCATGAAACGTCGCGAAGTGGTTGAGGCAATGTATCCATATATTGAGCGTCAGTTAGCTAACGGATCATACTTAGGCCATATTACTCGTCACATGCTAGGTTTATTCCAAAGTATGCCAGGTGCACGTCAATGGCGTCGTTATATCAGTGAAAATGCCCATAAACCGGGTGCTGGTATTGAAGTTGTGCAACAAGCATTAGCTAAAATCCCTGCCGAGTTAGATGTATAACAATAGTGCTAATTTAATTGATTGATGTGGTGAATTTTACTGAGTATTAGGTGAAATTAACCAATAAATAGTAAACGCCAATTCTTTATCGAGTTGGCGTTTTTTATATGCATGAAAAATAAGAAAAAATAATTAGTTTAGAGTTGGCGTGAATTGTGCAGTATTGTAGGTGATAATAAATTTGATACTGCAGCTTCATGTGGATGGTGCAGTAAGATAAAAGGATAATCTATGTTTGAGTTTCTGTTTTTAGTCGCTTTTACATTGGTGCTGATATTTACTGGCGTCAGTCTGATTGGAGTATTGATCGCGGTTGCGGCAGGATTTGCGGTAATGGCGGTTGTTGGGATGTTAGGGTTGATGTTTAAATTATTACCGTGGATCATTGTTATAGCATTAGGTATTTGGTTCTTCCGTGAGCGTAATGCAGATAAACAGCATCAAGAGCGGATGTCTCGTCATCGTCGCGATTAACTGCGATTGATTGCAGAGTTTTTATACTGACTCTGATATAATTTTGTGCGATTAATTACATAAAATGATAAAGAGCGGAGACTCGGCATGAAAAAAGTGGTGCTTTCAATTGCAGCAGCAATGACGCTAGCGGCAGCCCTTCCAGCCCAAGCTGATACCTTATTAGGTGTTAAAGTGGGTGCGGATGCATGGTTTACAAATGCAAAAGTAAATGGTCAGAAAAGTGATGATACCTCAACATCTTATTACGCATCTTTTGAGCACTTTATTCCTTTAGTGCCAAACGTGATGGTACGTTATAACGATATTGATACAGGCAATGTGAATTTTGAGCAAAGTGATTTCACCGCTTATTATGAGATTCTTGATAACGATTTAGTTGCACTTGATCTTGGTGTGACGATGACTAAATTTGCAGGTGTTAAGATTCAGCACCAGAACAGCTTTAGTGATTGGCAGCCAACAGTTTATGCTGCTGCCGAGTTGGGTATTCCAGCAACACCACTAACCGTTTTTGCTCAAGCGAATGCGGGTAAATATGACGGTACACGTTTGTTTGATGGTCAAGCGGGTGTGAAATATACCTTAGGCTTGGTTGCTGCAGATCTTAATTTACGTGCGGGCTACCGTATGATGGATTATGACTTCAAGAAATCAACGACAAGTGATGTTGAACTTGATGGTTGGTTTGCTGGTGTGGAAGTTGATTTTTAATTAACAGTTAAGCATTTCTGTGATCCAATTATAAAACCACGATTATTTCGTGGTTTTTTTATTGGCGAAAATTGGGTTTGTGTACCACTTTTAAAGGTAAGCAAACTGATTGTGTTGGTAAGGCACAATACCAGTATTAGGGGGAGTAAGTGATGACATTAACTGAATTGAAACACCTATATGCTCACCAAGATCTTGTTGAAGCATTGGTCGAGCCTTCGATTAATAGTGGTTATATTGTTGAATTTCGTCATCGTCACGGTGGCTTAGTCCCCTTAACGGATATTGGTGGTAGTGAGCAGTGTTATGGTGATGTTGACAGTGCCACCCAACAAGCATTTGAGGTTGGTTTTCAGCAGGTTAGGATCGCTGACGAATATTAAATCCTATCTATATCCTCTTAGCTAAAAACCAAATAGTATTATTGCTGTTTGGTTTTTTTGTACGTTTAACCTTACAAATGGTTATAAAACATTCTTATCTATTCTTTCTTGTTATTAGCTTAAATGGCTACTCTAACGTAAAGCAATGAATAGGGATCGTCGTGCTATGTCAATCAATCAACTATCCGCTTTAGCTAGCCCACTTAATGATCAACAAATAGATCAACTCAAGTTAGCTGCAGCGGAATCATCACCACAACAGCTGGCTTGGATCAGTGGTTACTTTTGGGGGTTAAGCCAATCTCAATCGCCAGCAACAGCGGTTGCTCCTACGTCAAATGTACTTGCTGCAGCCAAGCCTGCGGGGCAATTAACCATCATTTATGCTTCACAAACAGGTAATGCTAAAGGCGTTGCTGAAGCGTTACAGCAGCAAGCTCAAGCGCAAGATATTGCTGTTAAGCTGATTTCTGCGGGTGATTTTAAAGCTAAAAATCTCACGAAAGAAACGCATGTCATCATTGTTGCCTCAACACATGGAGAAGGTGAGGCCCCTGATGATGCGATTGAGTTACATCAGTTTTTACAATCAAAGAAAGCCCCTAAATTACCCGACTTACATTATGCCGTTATTGGTTTAGGGGATTCGAGCTATGAGTTTTTCTGTCAAACGGCAAAAGATTTTGATCAATCTCTAGCGAAATTAGGCGCTCAGCCAATGCTAGAACGATTAGATTGTGATGTCGATTATGATGCTGCGGCAGCTGAATGGCAGTTGCAAGTCTTAGCCAAAACCCAACAAACGTTATCAACGGGTGAAGCTGAAGTAGTGCAGTTACCAGTGGGGCAACATCAAGTAGCTTCCACTGTTTATAATAAACAACATCCTTTTAGTGCCAGTTTATCCGTTAGCCAAAAAATCACCGGCCGTGGCTCAGACAAAGATGTGCGTCATATTGAAATAGATCTCGAGCAATCAGGATTAACTTACCAGCCTGGTGATGCGTTGGGGGTGTGGTTTGATAATGACCCGCAATTGGCAGATACCATTTTAGCGAAACTTAGCTTAGATGCTGAGGCCTCGGTTGATGTTGATGGCGTAGCTTTAAGCTTACGTGATGCTTTAATCACTAAATATGAAATTACCGCATCAAATCCACAGTTTGTAACCAAATACGCAGAGCTTTCAGGTAGCAAAAAGTTACAAAAGCTGGTGGCTGATCGTGAAAAGCTGCGAGAGTATTCAGCCAAAACTCAAATAATTGATGTCTTAGCTGAAAAGAAAGCCACGCTAACCGCCCCGCAATTCATTGGTTTGTTACGCCGCTTAACACCGCGTTTATATTCGATTGCTTCAAGCCAACAAGAAGTCGGTGAAGAAGTGCACCTTACTGTAGGTGTAGTTGAATACCAACAAGGTGATGTTCAACGTCAAGGTGGCGCATCAAGCTTTTTAGCCCAGCGTTTAGAGCAAGGTGGTGAAGTCAAAGTGTTTGTTGAAACCAATAATAACTTTAAATTACCTGCTGATGATAATACGCCAGTGATCATGATTGGCCCCGGTACCGGGATTGCGCCTTTTCGTGCATTTGTTCAAGAGCGTGATAACCGTGAAGCAAACGGCAAAAACTGGTTATTCTTTGGTGATCGAACTTTTACCGAAGATTTTCTTTACCAAGTTGAATGGCAAAAGTATTTAAAAGCTGGTGTTGTGACGCGAATAGATGTGGCGTTTAGTCGTGATCAAGCTGAGAAAGTGTATGTTCAGCAACGTATTTTAGAGCAAGCTGCACAGGTATGGCTGTGGTTACAACAAGGCGCGCATGTTTATGTGTGTGGCGATGTAACCCACATGGCAAAAGACGTCCATCACGCATTGTTAACTGTTATTGAACAGCAAGGAAATCAAACACCACAACAAGCCGAGCAGTATCTCAATGAACTGCGTAAAACTAAACGCTATCAAAGGGATGTGTATTAATGACTGAGCAAAAATTATCAGATAACGAACGTTTAAAGCGTCAGAGTAATTTTCTTCGTGGCACCATAGAACAAGATCTTGATGATCGTATTACTGGTGGCTTTAGCGCCGATAACTTTCAGTTAATTCGCTTTCATGGCATGTATCAACAAGATGATCGTGATATTCGTGCTGAGCGTGCTAAACAAAAATTAGAACCGCTCCAAAATGTGATGTTACGAGCGCGGATGCCGGGGGGAGTGATCACTCCAAAACAATGGCTTGCGATTGATAAATTTGCTGATGAGCACACGTCGTACGGCAGTATTCGTTTAACAACCCGTCAAACATTCCAGTTTCATGGCGTGCTAAAACCTGACATCAAATTAATGCATCAAACGCTCAATAAAATTGGTATCGATTCTATTGCAACAGCAGGTGATGTAAACCGTAATGTACTGTGTACCACTAATCCGGTTGAATCGGAGCTACATCAACAAGCCTATGAGTGGGCAAAAAAAATCAGTGAGCATCTATTACCTAAAACGCGAGCTTATGCTGAAATTTGGCTTGATGGTGAAAAATTAGAAACAACCGATGAAGAGCCGATTTTAGGCAGTAATTACCTACCGCGTAAGTTTAAAACCACAGTGGTTATTCCGCCGCAAAATGATGTTGATGTCCATGCTAATGATCTCAACTTTATTGCGATTGCTGATAATGGCAAATTGGTTGGGTTTAATGTGTTGGTTGGTGGTGGACTGGCGATGACTCATGGTGATCATGCAACTTATCCCCGTCGCGCGGATGATTTTGGATTTGTACCATTAGATAAAACCTTAGATGTTGCGACAGCGGTGGTAACAACGCAACGTGATTGGGGTAATCGCTCAAACCGTAAAAATGCTAAAACTAAATATACTCTTGATCGGGTTGGGGTGGAGGTATTTAAAGCGGAAGTTGAGCAACGTGCAGGCATTAAATTTGCAGACAGTCGCCCGTATGAGTTTACCGATCGCGGTGATCGCATTGGCTGGGTGGAAGGTATTGATGGTAAGCATCATCTCGCTTTGTTCATTGAAAATGGGCGTCTACTTGATTACCCCAATAAGTCCCTAAAAACGGGTATGGCAGCAATTGCCAAGGTGCATGGCGGTGATTTTAGAATGACCGCCAACCAAAACCTGATTGTTGCAGGGGTGTTAGCGAAAGACAAAGCCAGGATCGAGAAGATCGCACGTGATCATGGTTTGATGGATGACAGTGTTAGTGAGCAACGTAAAAACTCGATGGCGTGTGTATCGCTGCCAACTTGTCCATTAGCGATGGCAGAAGCAGAACGTTTCCTGCCCGAGTTTGTGACGGATGTTGAAGGTGTTCTAGAAAAGCATGGGTTAGACGACGATGAAAATATCATTCTACGGGTAACGGGCTGTCCTAATGGTTGTGGTCGTGCGATGTTGGCTGAAATTGGCTTAGTGGGTAAAGCACCCGGGCGCTATAACTTGCATTTAGGGGGCAACCGTAATGGTACCCGTGTACCGAAAATGTACCGTGAAAACATTACCGTCGCTCAGATCATGGATGAAATTGATAATTTAGTCGGGCGTTGGGCAATTGAACGTCAACGCAGTGAAGACTTTGGTGATTTTACTATTCGCGCTGGCATTATTGATGAAGTGAAAATATCGATGAGGGATTTCTATGCCTAAATGTCAACTGGCTGAGTTACTTGAACTGCCAAAAGTGAGTCAAATTATTCAGCTGGCTGAAATTAATGCCACGCTGGAAACGATGACAGCGCAACAACGGGTGCAGTGGGCGCTTGATAACCTTGATGGGGAATTTGCGTTAGCATCAAGTTTTGGCATCCAATCGGCGGTGATGTTACACCTCGTCACGCAAGCTAAAGCGGATATTGCGGTGGTGTTAACCGATACCGGGTATTTATTCCCTGAAACGTATCAATTTATTGATAGCTTAACCAAACAGTTAAACCTCAACCTTCATGTATACAGTGCAAAACAAAGCGCTGCATGGCAGGAGGCACGTTATGGTCAATTGTGGCTCCAAGGTGTTGATGGCATTAAGCAATATAATCAATTAAACAAAGTTGAGCCGATGCGACGGGCATTAAATGAGCTCAATGTGAGCACATGGTTTTCTGGTTTACGCCGTGAGCAAGCGGATTCTCGAGCGACATTACCGGTATTAGCTATTCAAAATGGACGGTTTAAGTTTTTACCGGTGATTGACTGGAGTAATGAGGATATTGATGCTTACTTGCAGCAACATGGCCTACCTTACCATCGGTTAAAACAGCACGATTATTTATCGGTGGGTGATATACATACTACGGTCAAATGGCAACCGGGAATGACAGAACAAGAGACCCGTTTTTTTGGTCTGAAACGTGAATGTGGGTTGCATGAAGATAATGATACTGAATCACAAGGTTCAGGTATTTAAGCGGTAATAAATTGCGACGTTAAATAATCAAGACGTTAAATAAAAAACAAGGCAGCGTATCGACGCTGCCTTGTTGGTTATTGGGGCTGAAAATATTATTTTGCAGCAGGTGCCCATACTTTATCTAGCGCGCCTAAAAGGGCATTACTTGCACCTTGCTGGCCTAAGAACTGGGTGATAACAGGAATAAACTTGTTAATCATCGCTGGATCCATACCAAGTAATGAGAACACTTTATCAATGTTAGCTTGGTTGCTAAGTAGCTGACCTAATCCCATTGGTAATGAGTCCGTTAACTTTTCAGCACCAGGGATCAGTTTTGAAAGTTCACTGCCTTGTGGGCCTGAAAGTTGGCTCGCCGCTAACCCTAATAGTGCACCAGCACCACCGGCTGCTTGCTCTGGTTTAACACCAAGCTCAGAAATAAGGGTTTTTGTTAGTGGGTTTTGTGCCACTTGGCTGACCACTTGATCGGCACTTTCTCCACCGAAAATATCAGATAAGCTAAAGGCGTAGCTCATGGTGCTTGATGATAACAATGCAACCGCTGCGAGAGTCGTGACGATACGACGTTTTTTCATTGGAGACTCCTTAGTAAAGATAAATACCGAAGTCTTTAAAATTAGAAATTGACTTGGGTATGTCAATCCTAGTGAAGATTTGTCTGATTGTAATGCTTTATTATTGATTGAATTATTTTACAGCCATAAAAAACGGCGCTCGGAGCGCCGTTTATTTATTTGTTCAAGCTAAAAATCTTAAAGGATTTCTAGTAGCTCTACTTCAAATACTAGTGCAGCATACGGAGGGATAGCAGCACCTGCGCCGCGCTCACCGTAAGCAAGGTCTTGTGGAATAGACAGCTTCCACTTAGAACCTACAGGCATCATTTGAAGAGCTTCAACCCAACCAGCGATAACGCCAGTTACAGGGAATTCTGCAGGTTGACCACGAGATACAGAGCTGTCAAAAACAGTGCCATCTGTTAGCATACCGTGGTAATGCACACGTACTTGCTTGTCAGAAGTTGGGATTTCACCGTTGCCTTCAACTAGAACTTCGTATTGAAGGCCAGAATCAGTTACTGTAACTTCTGCACGCTGTGCGTTTTCAGCTAGGAATGCTTCGCCGTCAGCTGCCGCTAATTTAGCTTGCTCTTGACGTGCAGCGTCTGCTGTTGTGTGAAGATCACGTAGCGCATTGTTGATTTCATCAACTTCGATTTCTGGCATTTCGCCAGCAAGAGAAGCTGCAATACCTTTAGCAATTGCTGCTACGTTTAGGCCTTCAAGACCACTTTGTGCTAGTTGTTGACCCATTTGTAGACCAATACCGTAGCTTGCTTTAGTCTCAACTGTATCTAGTTTAACGTCAGACATTATTGTCATCTCTTAATGTAGAATGAATTAAAGCAGGCAGGATAACAGTTTAGCCCCCGTCGGGTAAATGTTTGTAACCAATATTCGCTAATTGCGTGACATATGAAGCTTTGGAGTGCTGTATATGGGAAAGGTAAACCGCCGTTCAAATAAAAAAAACGGCCGCCGTCAACCGCCACTAAAACTAAACATTAGCGCGGTAAAGACAAAATGCAGCGAGCGTCTATCTGGAGCCTGTCGAGTATGGCAGCGTTTTCCTCGTTTTCATCGTTGGGCGTTACTGTTTGTGGTGCCAGTATTTATTGGTGTATTAATGCTGCCATCAGCAAAAGAATTAGAGGGAGGATCGGGGGGAATACCGATGCGTCGTGATATTTCTCTTAATTTAGGCAATAGTGATGTTGCTAGCCTCGTCACATCTGGGCCTAATATTCAGGCAGAAAACAATCCTGATGGTAGTCGTAAACAAGGCATCGTTAAACGCACCGATGTGGTATTAGATAGCGCTGATATTAAAGAAGATGCTGGAATGAAAGCGGCGGGTGGCATAGAAGATCGTGGTCCGGCTCCTGAACGTAAGCCTATGACATCAAAAATATATCCGATTAATGGCGGTAAGGTTTATACCATTGATACTACAACTCATAAGCCCGTAGTGGTATCGCAAGGTGCTAAGCCTAACGTGCAGCCTGCATCCGTTGCAACTCAACAACCCGCAGGTGTTGCAGGTCAGTGGTACAGTTTAAAAGTACCAGCAGGGGAAACCTTAGCCAATATTTTCCGAGATAAAAATTTACCGTTAGGCGATCTTTATGCCATGGCGAATATTGAAGGGGCGGGTAAGCCAATTAGCCGTATTCAAGCCGGACAAACATTACGTTACCGTCAAAATAGCCAAGGTAAGATCGACGGCTTAAAAATTCAAGGTAACGGTATTTCTGTTTCGTATGCAAGAAATGCCAGTGGTCGTTTCTACCGCCAATAAATAACCTATTATTGAGCTCTAAATAAACAAGCCGCCACTGGTAAACTTGGCGGCTTGTTGTTTTTAAGTGTTAGATTTCTTAATCTGCATTATGGGTTAGTGCATTTTTAGAATGACGAATCTTTGGCCATGGTGCCATTGGAATAATAATCAATAGAATACCTAAACCAGTGAGTAAATCGGGAATTTCGTCAAACCATAGATAACCCAATATCGCCACAAAGATCAGCCCCGAATATTCTGCCAAACCAATCTTATACGTTTCGCTTTGACGGTACGCTGCCACACAACATCCCTGATAGCCCAAGGTAAACACGGCACTTGCTGCAATCAATAACCATTGCTTTGGCTGTAATGGTTGCCAATATTGATAGGCTAATAAGCTTGATATTGGTAACGATAAAATACCTGTCCAGAATAGTGTACTAATTATCGGTTGTTGAGGCGGTAATTTACGCACCAAAACATTATATAACGCTAACGTTGATGCGGTACCTAGCGCTGCCAATGCCGCCCAATGAAATTGATCTGGGCGTAACACAATAATAATGCCTATAAATCCCACCGCTGTTGCTAGCACTTTTTCTTTATTAGGGCGCTCACCTAACACGACCATTGATAGTGGTAACATTAATAGTGGCGCGGCATAAAATAAGGCATTTGCGGTGGCTAGTGGTAGATAGGTTAGAGCGATCAGTAACATCCCACTGCCCGCTAATACTAAGTGGGCACGGATAGCATTGATTTTCCAATGGCCAATATCACGCTGAGCGGGGGTTAATCGTAACCATAATGGTGCAATTAGGATCACGCTCAATAATTGGCGAATAAACATATATTGAAACGCAGATACGCTGCCATCTAATAATTTTACTGCCACATCAGACAGTGATGACGATAAATTACCGCAAATTAAAATCGCAATACCGACTGAAACTGCAGACCAACGCATTACACCAGATCTTGTAATAATTGCATATCAACATGAGGGATACCGTCTTCAAGATACATGTCTGAAGTTTGAGTAAAACCATGAGAGCGATAGAAATCGACTAAGTATTGTTGAGCACCAATTTCAATTAACTGTTGTGGCCAAATGACTTCTGCGTGGGCTAATCCTTGACGTAATAATTGATGACCGAGGCCATGTTTACGTTGGCTTGGCGTCACAACCACCCGCCCAATACTGACATTATCATAGGTTACCCCTGGCGCTAATAAACGGAGGTACGCAACAAGTTCATTGTTTGCGTAACCCAGGAGGTGGTAAACACTATCGGCTCGGTCGTGATCATCAAGATCAGGGTAAACACAATTTTGTTCAACGCCAAACACAGCAGAACGTAACTTTAAAAGGTCATAAAGCTGGTGGGGGGTCAGTTGTTCAAAGGGTAAACATTGCCAAGTCGTCATGGTTAAAGTCCTTATTAGATATACTGCTGAGTGTATCGATATTTATCTGTAATGAGGTTAACAATGGTTAACTTTTATCAATAATATCGTCACTTGCGATCCGTTTTTTGATACGGCTTAAACTAATGGAAGTAATCCCTAAGTAAGACGCTAATTGGTAGTCGGTAATGCGACCGACTAACTCTGGGAAATGGTCACAAAATAGTTGTAATCGTTGTTCTGGTGTGTGCATTAACATAAATCGTTCTTTGTGTTCTTTATGCAGTAACTGGCGTTCTAATAATGCTTGATAGAGTGGGTGCTGTTGCTGGCGCCATTGTTGAAATAATGTGATGGGCAACATGATTAATTGACTGGCTGATAATGTTTCTAATAGAAAAGCTGATGGTTCGTTATTAATTAGACTTTCAAATCCAATGATTACATCTTGATCCCAATAGAACTCTTTACTGAACTGCTTACCTTGATCAGTGAGATAACACGCATGACAGAGGCCGTTTAATAAAAAGTAGCAATGGGTTTGACGTTGACCTTGGTGCAATAGAATATGCCGAGTAGGTAGTTCTAACGGTTCCGCTACGGCAATCACATCGCTAATGGTAGCAGCATCAGCGCCAAGTTGGGTTAGGAAAGCGATTAATTCGACATGGTTATTGGAGAACATAGATAATCTAACGTTGAAATAGGCAGTAACGATAGTGTACCAAAAAAATACCGCAACCAAGGTTGCGGTATATAGATGTTACATTGAAGTGTTATTATTTTTTAGATTGAAGATCCAATTGGTAAATAGCAAACCCACCAGGCGTGGTACTCACTTGGTGCATTGGGTATTGGCCTTTATCTTTAATAAACTGTGCTGCTTTATCACTGTTTGCAGTTTCAAATCGAATATCTAGTTTGTTATCACTTTTCAGTGGTGTGAAGTGCCAGTTATTATCAGCACTTGGTACCACTTGACCTTTTTGTTTGCTCACGCGACTGATGTAATCGGATAATACAGTACGGTTTTCATCGGGTGATGCAAAAGCAACAAACGCTTCACCCGTTCCTGCAAATTTACCACTGTAAGCGCGGTAGTTGTTAGTTGCGACTAAGAACGTCTGCTTTAAATCAATCGGCTTACCATTAAAGCTTAAATCTTTAATACGGTTAGCGGTTGGATTAATTAGCTTACATTCGCCATCGTATTTTGCAGGTTGTGAAATATCAATGTTGTATTTCACGCCATCAATGACATCAAAGTTGTAAGTACGGAAACCATCCCAGTTAATCAATCCTTGTGGCTTCTCACTGTTAACATCAATTTGATTAAACTGTGCCGCGGAACATTCTAGCCATTCTTGAACATCTTTACCTTTTACCTTCATCGCAACAAGGGTATTGGGGTACAAGTATAAGTCAGCCGCGTTACGGAATGTTAGTTGGCCTGCTTCTACTTCGGTGTAGTTACCTGCGTCATTACCACGACCGCCTGCTTTAAATGGGGCAGCTGCTGATAATACTGGCAGGCCATCAAGATCGGGGTCGCCTTGAATAAAGCGTTCAACGTAATCTTTTTGTGCCAAGTTAACGATTTGTACGGTTGGATCATCTTGAACCAAGGCTAAATAGCTGTACATCACATCGCTAGCTTTACCAATAGGTTGGTTAACAAAATCACGAGTGGCATTATGATCAATCTTTACTGCTGCAACCAATTTAGGATCGGCTTTTACTAACGATTTTTGGTTGGCTTTATCAAATATAGGGCGTGCTTCAGTTTGGGCTGAGGTTACTTTCCAGCTATTGCCTTCTTTATTTAACACTAAATCCATAATACCAACGTGATCACCCCAGCGACCTGGCATCACTGCTGCAATACCATTAATGGTGCCTTTTTCAATATCAACGCCGGGTAAATTAGCAAAGTCTTTGCTTGGGAATACCGCATGCGAGTGACCAAATGCGATTGCATCGATGCCTTCAACTTGGGTGAGGAAGTAGACTGAGTTTTCAGCGCCCACTTTATACGGATCAGTTGAAACGCCAGAGTGTGGAATGGCGATAATAATATCTGCGCCTTCCGCCTTCATTTGTGGAATAAACTTCTCAGCAGTTTGTTTAATGTCTTTCGCTTCTACTTTACCTTCAAGGTTATTTTTATCCCACACCATAATTTGTGGTGGCACAAAACCAATGTAACCAATTTTTAGTTTTTGGTTATTACCGTCGTTATCTTTGAAGGTGTAATCCTGAATAAGGTAAGGCGTAAATAAGTTTTTGCCGGTTTTTAAATCATAAACATTGGCATTGATATAAGGGAAGTTTGCGCCTTCGATGCTGGTATCAAGGAAATCTAGGCCATAGTTAAATTCGTGGTTACCAATATTACCTACTGCGTAGCCAAGTTGATTCATGACCTTATAAACAGGGTGAACCTCGCCTTTTTTAATACCTTTGGCTGCCATGTAGTCACCCATCGGGCTGCCTTGCAATAAATCACCATTATCAACCAAGACACTGTTAATTACTTCGGCGCGCGCTTTCTCAACCAATGTTGCTGTGCGCACTAAGCCTGTTTTATCGGTTGGCTTATCCTTGTAATAATCGTAATCCATTACATTTGTATGAATATCTGTTGTTTCAAGAATACGTAATTTAATTGTTTCTGCGTTTGCAGGGCCGGCAAGTAGCAGGAGTCCGCCTAATACCGCAATTGATAAAGGCTTAACAGATAGTGTCATGTGTATCTCCAAAGGATAGGCAAGGAAAGCGCGCTTAAAATAGCAAATCTTATGCGGTTACTATCACAACCTGTCGCGTAATTGTGCTTTAACTCTCATTTTTTATATGCACAACGATTATTAAACCGTTAAATAACCGTAACTATGGAGCTGAAAGCAAAAATGAATCATTAAATTAAGAAATAAAAAGCATAACTTAGGTTCGAAGTGTTATTTGAAAATCCTTCATTTTGGCTGCTGTTCGCTATTTATGTTTGGTTTGTATTTATTTGCGGTTGATCATCCTCTTTGGTAACAGAAAGAGAACGCTCGAATTAACAACCAAACTTTTGAGTATAAAAAATGAAACTTTAGAATTTCAAGTTATATCACCGGCTCTCTATAGTGGTAACAGAGCAACAATGGAGAGTTAACAATGGATTATTTACCAATATTTGCTGATTTAAAGCGTCGACCCTGTTTGGTTGTTGGTGGTGGTAATAGCGCATGGCGCAAAACAAGGATGTTATTAAAAGCAGGTGCAGATGTGGGGGTGATTGCCTCTAAGCTTAATACGGATTTTGAGGAAGCCATTGCCGCGGGTCAAGTTCGCCATATTGGTGAAGAGTTTACTCCTAGCGATCTTGATGGGATTTTTTTAGCGATTGCAGCTACCCCATATAAAGCGCTGAACGCCTTGGTCTATCAATCAGCGAATCAACGCCAAGTATTGGTCAATGTAGTTGATGATACTCAACGTTGTAGTTTTATTGTGCCGTCAATTATTGATCGTTCACCGATCATTGTTGCGATTTCATCATCAGGTAAAGCGCCCGTTCTTGCGCGTTTACTACGTCAAAAACTAGAAGCGATACTGCTACAGCACTTAGGCAAGATGGCAACCCTAGCTGGTGGCTTTCGAGGTTATCTTGCAACCAAGCTCCCTACCTTTTCTAGTCGTCGTGCTTTTTGGGAGCAAGCTTTTAATGGTCGTTTTGCTGATTTGATTGCTGTTGGTCGTCATAGTGAAGCGCAGCAAGCATTAGAACAACAGTTACAAAACCAAAACCATACGCCACCAACAGGGCAAGTTGCTTTAATTGGGGCCGGACCCGGTGATGCAGGGTTATTAACTTTACGTGGTTTACAGTTAATGCAGCAAGCAGATGTAGTGCTGTATGACTACCTTGTTTCCGATGAAGTAATGGCGTTGGTGCGCCGTGACGCGGAATTAGTCTGTGTCGGAAAAAAAGCGGGCTTTCACAGTGTGCCGCAAGAGCAAACTAACCGTTTAATTGTTGAATATGCCCAACAAGGTAAACGCGTTGTAAGGCTTAAAGGCGGTGATCCATTTGTGTTTGGTCGTGGCGCTGAAGAGTTAGAAGTACTGGTAGAGGCGGGGATTGATTTTCAAGTAGTTCCCGGAATTACTGCCGCAGCAGGTGCCACCGCTTATGCTGGCATTCCATTAACTCATCGTGATTACGCTCAAACCGCGATGTTTATTACTGGGCACTTAAAGCCCGATGGTCAGCAGCTCGATTGGTCAACCTTAGCGCGTGGTAATCAAACCTTAGTGATTTATATGGGGCTAATGAAATCGAGTCATATTCAGCAGCAGTTATTACAACATGGCCGCGCCCCTGATACCCCTATAGCGATTATTGAACGCGGCACACAGGCCACTCAAAAAGTATTAACCGGACAATTAGATCAACTTGCCGATTTAGCACAGCATGCTGCTTCGCCATCGTTAATTGTTGTCGGTGAAGTCGTTAAGTTGTCACATAAATTAGCTTGGTTCACAACAAAGGAACAGTTATTACCGCAACCTGAAGCGGTAGTGAAACTGGCATAACATGGAGAGAGTGATGGATTCGAAACGTTTAACCCACCTCAAACAGCTCGAAGCGGAAAGTATTCATATTTTGCGTGAAGTTGCGGCTGAATTTGATAACCCTGTAATGATGTATTCCATCGGTAAAGATTCTTCAGTGATGTTGCATTTAGCTCGTAAGGCTTTTTATCCCGGAAAAATTCCGTTTCCGTTATTGCACGTCGATACCACGTGGAAATTTCGCGAAATGATTGAGTTTCGTGATCGTACCGCCAAGAAATACGGTTTTGATTTATTAGTCCATCAGAATCCAGAAGGGGTAGCGATGGGAGTGGGGCCATTTACCCATGGTTCATCAAAGCATACTGACATTATGAAAACCCAAGGTTTAAAACAAGCGCTGGATAAGTACGGTTTTGATGCTGCATTTGGTGGTGCTCGTCGCGATGAAGAAAAGTCACGCGCTAAAGAGCGAGTGTATTCATTCCGCGATAAAAATCACAGTTGGGATCCTAAAAATCAACGCCCTGAATTATGGAAAACCTATAACGGTCAAATTAATAAAGGCGAAAGCATTCGAGTGTTCCCGTTATCCAATTGGACTGAACTTGATATTTGGCAATATATCTTTTTAGAGCAAATCGAAATTGTGCCGCTGTATTTATCTCAAGTACGACCGGTTGTTGAGCGTGATGGGATGTTAATCATGGTCGATGATGAGCGGTTAGAGTTACAGCCAGGGGAAACCATTGAGCAAAAAAGTGTCCGTTTTAGAACTTTGGGATGCTACCCGTTAACGGGAGCGGTGGAATCTACTGCTGATACGTTACCGGGGATCATTGAAGAAATGCTGGTGGCGACATCCAGTGAACGTCAAGGTCGAGCTATCGATCATGATCAATCTGGCTCAATGGAATTGAAAAAACGCCAAGGTTATTTCTAAGGAGAGAATAATGAACAGTGTGATAGAACAACAGGTCGCAGAATTGGGTATCGAAGCTTACCTCGATCAACACCATAATAAATCTTTACTGCGATTTTTAACCTGTGGCTCCGTTGATGACGGTAAAAGTACTTTAATTGGTCGTCTACTGCATGACTCGCATCAGATTTATGAAGATCAACTTGCTGCAATCCATACTGATAGTCAAAAAGTCGGTACCACGGGCGATAAACCTGATTTAGCATTATTAGTCGATGGACTGCAAGCAGAGCGTGAGCAAGGGATCACCATAGATGTCGCTTACCGTTATTTCTCGACCAAAGCACGTAAGTTTATTATTGCTGATACTCCGGGTCATGAGCAGTACACCCGTAATATGGCAACTGGCGCCTCGACCTGTGATGTGGCGGTTATTTTGATTGATGCCCGTAAAGGGGTCTTAGATCAAACGCGACGTCATTCTTATATCGCCAGTTTACTTGGTATCCGCCAATTTATTGTGGCAATTAATAAGATGGATTTGGTCGATTTTGATCAAGCACGTTTTGACGATATTAGGCAGCAATACCTCCAATTTTCAAAAAAACTCAATCCTAATATCAATATTCAATTGTTACCTCTGTCAGCTTTAGAAGGTGATAACGTTGTCAGTCAAAGTACCAAGATGCCGTGGTATCAAGGCGAGCCGTTATTAACGCTATTAGAATACGTTGATTTGTCGACGGATGATGATTCGGCAGACTTACGTTTTCCTGTTCAATATGTGAATCGTCCTAATCTCGATTTTCGCGGCTTTGCTGGCACATTAGCGTCGGGTGAATTACGTGTTGGGCAACGAGTTACCGCATTACCTTCAGGTAAAACATCGACTGTAGAGCGGATTGTCACTTTTGATGGTGACTTAGCATCAGCAACTAAAGGCCAAGCCATTACTGTTACCTTAGCGGATGAAATTGATATTAGTCGTGGTGATACGTTAATTGCCGCGGAAGATAATGTGCCGTTAAGTAATAATGTATTGGCAGATATTGTCTGGATGGGGGAAACCGCATTAACGGCGGGACGTCAGTATGATATTAAAGTGGCAGGTAAAAAAACGCTAGGCAGTGTAAGTACGATACGTCATCAAGTTGATATTAATAGTCTTGATACCTTTGCAACCGAGACGTTACCCCTTAATGGCATTGGTTTATGTGAGTTCAACTTACACGATGCGATTGCCGTTGATAGCTATCAAACCTGTAAAGATACTGGCGGCTTTATCATTATTGATCGATTAACCAATGTAACCGTTGGCGCCGGATTAATTAGAGAGCCATTAGCAACAGATAAAAGCAGTCGTAGTTATTCAACGTTTGAAGTTGAATTTAATGCATTAGTCCGTAAGCACTTCCCGCATTGGGATGCGAAAGATATCAGTCAATTACTGGAGTAATGTGAATGAGCTGGGAACAAGCTACTGTGCTGGCAATGCTAGTAGTGATTATTCTCTGCTTGCTCACCACGAAGATTAAACCCGCGTATTTATTTGCTGGCAGTGCGTTTATTGGTTTTCAAGCAAACTTAATTGAATTACCTGCCATTGCCGCAAATTTTACTAACTCATCATTATTAACCTTAGTGCTGTTGATATTAGTGTCAATTGCATTAGAAAAAACCCGCTTAATTAGTTGGGTTGGACGCCAGATTTCACAAGGTGGTCATAGTTCAGTTGTGGCTAAGCTGGGATTATCAACCGCGTTATTATCATCTTTTACCAATAATACCGCGGTGGTGGTGTCGTTAATTGGGGCGATAAAACGTAATCAACGCCATGCACCCTCTAAATTATTACTGCCTTTATCGTATACCGCTATTTTAGGGGGCACACTGACCTTAATTGGTACATCGACTAATCTTATTATTAATAGCTTTGTTGAAGATGTCGGCTTGCCGAGTCTTGGTTTTTTTGCCCCGACCATGATTGGCTTAGCAGTATTAGTTATTGGGTTAATGATCTTAATCCCATTGAGTTATTTTTTACCGGATAACGATGACGACAGTGAAGAACAGCTGCCTTATTTTTTAGAGGCGCGAGTAAAAAGTCATTCACCGTTAATAGGAAAGAGTGTCACTGAAAATGGACTTCGCGCATTACGGCGTTTATTTTTGGCTGAGCTTATTCGTGATGGTAAGACAATTGCACCCGTTTGCCCTGAGACTAAATTACAAGCAGGCGATCGATTATTGTTTTGTGGTGATATTGAAAGTGTCACCACTTTACAAGAAATAGAAGGACTGCATTTATTTGGTCAGCATCATCTTAATGGTCAATCGATGATGGAGGTAGTGGTCAGCCATTCTGCTGCTATTTGTGGTAGTACCTTAAAAATCACTCAATTTCGCGAAAACTTTGATGCGGTAGTAGTCGCCATCCGTCGCGGCCATGAACGGTTAGCTGGTGGCTTGGGTAATATTGAATTACGAGCTGGAGATACATTAGTTATTGTGCCGGGGAAACTGTTTAACCAAAAGCAAACCAAGCTTGAGCGTGAATTTGTATTGGTTAATGGTCTCGATTCAAGCGCCCGTTTAGACCGTTATCGCAGCACAACAGTATTAGCCGGTTTTTTAAGTGTGATTGTATTGGCTTTATCTGATTGGCTACCATTGATAAAAGGATTAGCCGTTTATCTATTGGTGCTGGTAGCGTTGGGTATTATTTCATTTGGTGAGCTTCGCCGTCGATTTCCTATCGATATTGTAGTGATTGTTGGGTCAGCATTAACATTAGCACAATTAATGATGACCAGCGGCTTATCACACCACATGGGACAAGCCCTTATTACCGCATTTAATGGTTGGGGTGTTTATGGTGGTTTAATTGCCATTTATCTACTCACCTTAATTCTTACTGAGCTGATCACCAATAACGCCGCGGCAGCATTGGCCTTTCCAATTAGCTATAGCTTGGCGCTTGGCTATGGTGTCGATCCGATGCCTTTTATTATGGCAGTGTTATTTGGCGCGAGTGCGAGTTTCATTTCACCGTATGGTTATCAAACCAATCTACTCGTTTACAGCGTCGGTAATTATAAAATTAGAGATTATATTAAACTTGGATTACCGCTTTCCATTGTGTATTCCAGCGTAGTGTTGATCTTGATCCCATTCGTCTTTCCTTTTAACTAAATTAACAATGGAATATGTTATGAATACGACAACGAAGTCCCATGATGATAACAATAATATTGTCTGGCATAGTTATAGTGTGACTAAAGAGCAGCGAGGTCAGCAAAAGCAGCAGCAGCCTTGTGTTTTATGGTTTACTGGGTTGAGTGGTGCTGGTAAGTCAACGGTTGCTGGAGCCTTAGATCATCAATTATTGGCGTTGGGTTATCATACCTATTTATTAGATGGTGATAATGTTCGTCATGGGTTATGCAAAGATCTTGGCTTTTCAGAGCAAGATCGACGTGAAAATATTCGCCGGATTGGTGAGGTTGCCGTACTAATGGCTGATTCAGGATTAATCGTGCTAAGTGCGTTTATCTCGCCCCATCGTGAAGAAAGACAATTAGTTCGAGATTTACTGCCACAAAGTGAATTTATTGAAGTATTTGTTGATACCCCTTTGGCTGAATGCGAAAAGCGCGATCCTAAAGGATTATATAAAAAAGCACGTGCGGGAGAAATAAAGCAATTTACAGGTATTGATGCAGAGTACCAATCGCCCTTACAGCCTGAAATTCATCTTGCAGCCGATAGTCATAATATTAATGAGTTAGTTGAGCAATGTATTAACGCTTTACGGAGTCGAGGTATTATTGCTTGATAACTGGTAACAGGAGTACCGTAAGTGACAACATTACTTGATGCTATATACAACATCGCATTGGATGCGGGTAAATCAATAATGACGCATTATCACAGTAATATTATTATTGAAAATAAAGCCGATAATAGCCCCGTGACCATTGCGGATCTTACCGCGAATGAAATTATCATTAGTCAGTTACAACAGTTAACGCCTGATATCCCTATTTTATCTGAAGAGTCACCACATACTGATTGGCAACAGCGTCAACATTGGCAATCTTTTTGGCTGGTGGACCCACTTGACGGCACCAAAGAATTTATCAATAAGAATGGCGAGTTCACCGTTAATATCGCACTTATTGAAAACGGGAAACCTATTTTAGCAGTGGTCTATGCGCCTGCATTAAATAAAGCGTGGTTGGGTGACAGTAATAAAGCTTGGCTTGTGACTAAAGCAGGTAAAGATGTGATTCGTCTTTTACCCTCTACTATTCCAACCGTTGTTGGTAGTCGTTCACACCCTTCCGCTGAGTTAGCTGTTTATCTTCAACAATTAGGTGAGCATAAATTGGTTGAGGTTGGATCATCATTGAAGTTTTGCTTAGTGGCTGAAGGACGCGCCCAATATTACCCGCGTTTCGGGCCAACAATGATGTGGGATACCGCAGCTGGTCAATGTATAGCTGAAAGTGCTGGCGCTACAGTGAATGATTTTGAGGGTTTACCACTTCGTTATGATCGTGAATCTTTATTGAATCCTTGTTTTGTTGTCTCATAATCATTTTAAATTAACCAAAAGTCACTGATTGATTAAATAGTCAGCAGCATTTTTAAATCACAACTACTAATCAGGGATGTTGTTGTATGAATATTGAGTCTTTTATGGCTTTTGGTTGGTATTACTAGCATTCACACCAAAAAAGCAAATAAACAATTGTCATCCTTTGTGTTCTCTCTATAATGCAGCCCAACGACACGGAATACCTACGGTTAGTAAGTTACTTACAACCTGTGTGTAACTTGTCGATAAGCGGTTTATAAAAAATCATTGCGGTAATTGACTGTTTTTGTCTTATATTAAGCTATGAAAATCGCAGTCTTGATTTGAATGTTATTCGAATGGTTGGAAATGTAATTTGTTTTTAACGCAAGGCAAGTCAGTAAAGGGTTTCTTAAATCTGATTTAAAAAACTTGTTGACTTTAAATTGGCGCGGAGTAGTATACGCAGCCTCAGCCAATACGATGTATTGTGCTAACGTTCTTTAACAATTTGACCATGCAATCTGTGTGGGCACTCACTGAATAGTTA
>SAMEA5043655__coassemble_67_pt1 | contig 25142 bp, 14 predicted proteins | sample SAMEA5043655__metabat2_low_PE_001 | metagenome-assembled genome bin SAMEA5043655 (sample SAMEA5043655) | Gadus morhua
GGTGCATCGCCATAATCAAATTCACCGATATAAACCATGTAGTCTTCAACTTCACCATCCAGTGCTTGTCCTGCCCAATCAGCGGCAGTTAATTCTGTTTGGCTGCTGAATCTGATTCGCAGTGCCATAGCACCATTGGTTAATCCACTAAGTCCTGTCCAGCGTAATTGCGCTGTTTTATTACCGTTAAAATAAGGAATATTATTCGGACTAAAAATGGCAGGGGTAGTGGCATCATAATCAATGCTTGAGACAACCTCAGCAGCACTAAACTCACCATCTTGATCACTGTCTAACCATGCAACAAGCGTGGCTGGTTGCCCTGCTAAGCGTGAGTTTTTAAAGCTCACTGTCACGCTGTAATCTGAGGCTGATGTGGCAATGTTCGCTAACGGCTGTGGCAGACCATTTTCATCATCGCTGCCATTTAAATCATCACTTGATGCATCACTACTTGGTATGCCATCACTGTCGGCATCAATGGTTGCTGTGCCTAAATACACCGTACTTTTATGGCCTAAACCATGGTGAGCACCATTGTTAGCAGACGTCGTTTTATAATCATCAGGGGCATCACCATAGTCTTGATCACCAATATAAATACGATGATCTTCAACTTCACCATCACTGGCACCAAACAACGAACGTGTATCTTCAGCGGCTGCGGTATTTTGATTATCAAGGCTATCGGTGGTTAATCGGAATCGAGCCACCGCAAACCCTGCTACGATACCAGGGAAATTGCTCCAATCTAGATTCATATCACCATTGGTACCATCAGCAACGGTCACTTGTGCTACTTCATCAGACTCAAATTGACCATTACGATCCCAATCGATCCAGCCATACAGATACGCGTCTTTACCGGTATTATTGGTTACTTTAACCGTTGCGGTGTAACTTGTTGGCACTGGTGAATTATCAAGTCCGCGTAATGTCACTCCGTCTTCGTCATCACTTGCAGTGTTATCATCACCATCGGCATACGTGTTGGCACTACTTGGATTTGCATTGATTTCACTATCAGGTACAGCCTGCCCCATATAAAGATCGTTGCTGATCACATGGTATGGGCCATGATCTTCGCGGCGAGAACGGTAGTCTCCTGCTCCTGTGGTTGTATTCGCCGCACTGTCTTCAGCATCACCAAAATCGAGATCACCAATATAGATAACGTGATCTTCTACTTCACCATTTTCAGCAGGGCCACCCCAGTCATTGGCGGTAAGTACTGAATTAGTTAACCGCAATCGCATATAAGTACGGCCAGCATTTAAACCAGAGAAGCCACTCCATGTTAATTCAGTAGTAGATGTTGCTTGGCTACTGGTATTTGTGCCTGAAGAAATCGCACTTAATTCAGCAAATTCATTCGCACCATCAAAGCGACCATCTTGGTTTAAATCTATCCAGCCATATAAATTGGCTTCTTGACCGGTAGCATTATTGATAGGCACACCTAATGTATAACTGCTACTCGCTGTAGAAAGAATTGGGAACGGTGTGAGATCATCGGCATTTTCATCATCTTTGCCGTCATTATCATCACCCGACGCAGCAGATGTTGGTTGGCCATCTTGATCATGAGTATCATCATGTGTTGCATCACGAATATAAAGGGAAGCGTGGTTTTGAACATGATAAGGACCACCACTGCTATATAACGTATGATAAATATTTGGGGCATCACCGCCATCGTAAGTATCAACACGTACATAATAATCTTCGACTTCACCATCACTAGCACCACCCAAAGATCGAGGATCTTCATTAATAGTATTGATTTGAGTATCCGCTAATATATCCGTTGTAAAACGCACTCGAATATAAACATCGGTATTAGTCGCAATGCCAGGAAAGCTGGTCCAATTTAAATTGGTCACTATATTGGTACTACCGCTATTAATATCTGTCGATAATCCCGTATTGCCACCATAAAACTCATCGCGATCAAAACGACCATTACGATCAAAGTCTATCCACGCGTAAAGATAAGCCGTTTTTCCACTGTTATTTGTTAATGTGACAGGTAAAGAATACTCGGTATTGGTGTTATTTAATGGCAGCACAAAGACGCCATCTTCATCAGCACCTGTTATATCGTCACCAAGTGCAAACGCTGTTGTTGGATCGTTTGCATCTGCTTCTGCATCAACCGTTGCACCAAGGAAAATAGTATTGGTTACACCATGGTAAGCACCATTATCACTTAATGTAGTTCGATAATTGTTGGCGGCAATGCCAACAGCGGTATCTTTTGCGTCACCAAAATCGAATTGACCAACATACACAACATAGTCTTCAACCTCACCACCTTGCGCAATACCACCCCAATCATTTGCTGTTAACGAACTATTAGCAACACGAATTCTAAGCCCCATAGTGCCTTGCTGTAAGCCACTAATATTATTCCATTTAAGGGTCACTTTATTGGTTAAATTATTATTTCCGGTTGGAAAATTATCTTGATTGAATATGGTATTAGTAAACGGTATTCCAGTCGTAGCGACATTCAATTCATCAACAACTTCATTAGCTGTAAAAGAACCATCTTGATTGTGATCTAACCATGCAACTAATGTCGCCATAGACCCAGAGGTATTAGTGATAGCCACATCAATACTGTATTCTGTGATTGATGTCGCCACAGTAGCTAGCGGTTGTTCAATACCGTTTTCATCATCATTAGCGCTATTGTCATCTCCCATTGCTGCAGCATCAATGTAAGCTTGGTCATCATCATCAATATTATTAGCCCCCATATAAAGGCTACTGACATAATAATGTGCCGGACCACCGCTGGTCGGTAAGGTTAAATACGTGTCAGGAAGATCACCTAAGTCAGTATTTTCCGCAGTAATAAAGAAATCTTCGACTTCACCATCTTTCGCGGCACCTAATGAGCGTTCATCAATGGAAGCCGAGGCATCACCATCAATAAGCACTTCCGAGGTGACGCGCAAACGCACGCCATAAGTACGCGCATCAACTAACGCTGTATCGGTGATAAAACTAACGTTATAGGTTTCTCTTCCTGAATTAGGTGCAATGGTAATCATGCCATTAGTGATAGCTTGCACCGTACCGCTACTATTAACAGCAGCTTGCGCTATTTCATCTTTCTCAAAACTACCATCACGATCCCAATCTATCCAAGCATATAAATAACCGACTTGATTGGTATTATTGGTCACTGAGATAAGCGTATTAAACTGATCGCCAGCATCAAGATCTGGCAATGGAATATCAGCTAATGCATTTTCATCATCAATTGAATCAGCATCGTCACCATCAGCCAGTGTCGTTTGCGGTGTTGGCCCATCGACATCTGGCGCAACATCGCCAAGATACAGTTCACTCAACGCTGCGACATTATGATAAGGCCCCCCATATGTCAGGTTGGTTTGATAATTATTGGCTGCAGTGCCCGTTGACGTATCGGGTAAATCACCCAGATCTTGTCCGCCAATTTGTATCATAAAATCTTCAACTTCGCCGTCAGAAGCGCCACCGCCTACATCCGTTTCGGTGAGTAGATCAGTGGTTAAACGGAAGCGAATATAACTGTTACCAACGGATAAATTTTCCATCTGATTAGCATCAAATGAATAGGTATAAGCCCCATTTTGCCCTGTTGGAATAACATCAACTCGCCCTTCTATTTCATCAAATACACCATTACGGTTACTGTCTATCCAACCGGCTAAATAGGCATCATTTCCGGTTGTGTTTCTAAGGGTTAATTCCAGTTGGTGACTGGCGCCATTAACTGGAATTGATGTTAATGGCTGCGTGGTTGCATTTTCATCATTACTGCCATCGTTATCGTCCCCTAAAGCATCACTTGATGAAAAAATACTGCTATCACCATCAATGGTGGAGTTACCTAAATGCAAGTTCGTTGCATTGGTAATAATGTGGTGTGGGCCACCTAATAAAGGATCCACAAGGTAGGTAGAAGGTGCATCGCCTTGATCTTGTAAGCCGAAGAAAATGCTATGATCTTCAATCTCTCCTCCCGCCTCGCCACCTAATGATGAAATATCACTAATTTGAGTCACAAGACGGTTGGTTAATCGCAATCGAATAAACGATGTGGTGTTATTTGAAATTGAGGGTAATGACGTCCATTCCAATTCAACTGGCGTATTAGTTGCACCTGTTGATACCACTGCCAGCTGGCCTTCATTATCTTCAAATTTACCGTTACGGTTAAAGTCAATCCATGCCGCCAATGTTGCATCACTGCCAGTGGTGTTGGTTACTGGCACAATGGCTTTGTAGGTCGTCATTGTATTAAATAACGGTGGCAGAATAATCGGTCCTTCATCATCAATAGCATCATCGTCATCTGCTGTGGCTATTGCATTTTGTAAAGTGCCGTCATCAATATCAGGGGCAGTATTACCAATATATAATCCAGCAATAGTAAGATGATAAGGACCAAAGAATTCATAACGGGTCTGGTAGTTATTTGCGGCCATTGCTGATGACGTATCTGGCGCATCACCAAAGTCGGGATCACCCACATAAATAAAGTGATCTTCTACTTCGCCATTTTCTGCAAAACCACCCCATTGAGCTGCTGTCAGTTTTTCTGAGGTTAAACGTAAACGTAACCCCATATTGCCTGTTTTCTGACCACTAATATTATTCCAGGTTAAGATTGTCGTTGGCGAAGTTTGACCTGATGTATTGGTACCATTGACGATATCTTCTAATGCGACAAACTCATTAGTTTCATCAAAGTTGCCATCTTGATTGAGATCTAACCATCCATAAAGATGCGCATTGACACCAGTACCATTATATAAAGGTACCGCTAATGTGTAGCTATTATCCGTTAAGGTTAAGATCGGGAACGGTGTTAATTCGTCGCCATTTTCATCATCGCTACCATCATTATCATCGCCATTAGCGGCTGGCGTTGGCTGACCATTTTGATCATGAACATCATCATGAGTTGCACTACGAATATAAAGTTGAATATTGGTATGGTAGTGTGCCGGACCACCGTTGTTATAACTGGTGTTGAATGTTTCAGGTAAATCACCGCCATCATAAGTATCTACTCGTAAGTAATGGTCTTCTACTTCACCATCACTCACGCCGCCATAAGAACGAGGATCTTCAGTCGTTCCCGTTACAGCATCACTTAATAGATCGGTTGTTAAACGTACCCGTACATAAACATCAGTATTCGTCGCCATCCCTGGAAATTGAGTCCAATTGATATTTTCAACCCAATTGGTCACACCGCTACTGACTGTAATCGGTACGCCAGCAGCACCACCAGCAAACTCATCGCGATCAAAATGGCCATTACGATCAAAATCGATCCATGCATATAAATAAGCGTCACTACCGGTATTATTGGTAACTGTCGAACGAATACTGTAGCTCGTCAGTGACGTATGCAACGGCATAATATAAACGCCATCTTCATCATCACCGTTAACATCGTTGTCATCACCTAATGCTTTAATTGCAGGTGCGTTGGCATCATTTTCAGTATCGGGGGCAGTTGGACCGAGATAAAGCTGATTAGAAAAACCATGGTAAGCGCCGTTATCATTAAAATGAGTACGGTAGTTATTGGCACTGACACCATTAGCGGTGTCTGGTGCATCACCAAAATCAAAGTCACCAATAAATACTTGGTGATCTTCTACTTCACCATTGAGGGCCATTCCACCCCAATCATCTTTGGTTAAAATATCATTGGTAATACGGAGTCGAACATAAGTACTACCTTGCGCTTGTCCTGAAAAATTATCCCATGTCAGAGTAGTGGTTGGTGCTGCTTGATTTGAGGTATTAGTACTATTGGCAATGGATTCAAGTGCAGCAAATTCACCGTCATCATCAAAACGACCATTTTTATTAAAATCAATCCAACCGTACAAATTGGCATTCACACCCGTGCCATTATAAAGTGGAACCCCTAATGTATATGTGGTGTCACTGAGGCCTAATAATGGAATTCGAGTTAAATCATCACTGTTCTCATCGTCACTGCCATCAATATCATCACCATCAGCAGCATTGTTAGGTTGGCCATCTAGATCATGGACATCATCATGAGTCGCGTTGCGAATATAAAGATTAGTATTGGTGTGATAATGCGAAGGACCATTACTGGTATATAGCGTATGGTAGATATCAGGTGCATCACCACCATCATAGGTATCAACCCGTAAATAATAATCTTCAACTTCACCATCAGTGGCACTACCATATGAACGCGGATCTTCCTGTGTGCCTGTTGCAGTATCTGGCAAATTATCGGTTGTTAAACGTAACCGAATATAGACATCCGTATTAATCGCAATGCCAGGTAAACTATTCCAATTAATTGACACCGCACCATTGACTGTTCCAGCGGCCACAATAATCGGAACCCCCGTGGTACCACCTGCAAACTCATCACGATCAAAGCCTGTTGTACGATCAAAATCTATCCATGCATAAATATAAGCATCACTACTGGTAGTATTGGTTACTGTAATGGGAAGAGTATAGCTAGTCGCGCTATTATGCAGCGGAATTAATAATGCGCCATCTTCATCATCACCGTTAGCATCAATATCATCGCCATCAGCACGATTCGCTGGATTGTTCGCGTCTTGCTCAGCATCCACACCAGCACCAAAGAACAGTTGATTATCGATTCCATGGCGAGGACCATCATCACGCAACAATGTTCGCTGGTTATTAGCTCCAACACCATTAACAGTATCTGGCGCATCACCAAAATCATAACTTCCAACCACAATATAATGATCTTCTACCTCGCCATCTGGCGCACCGCCTCCCCAACCAATATTAGATAAACCCGCAGTGGTATAACGTAAACGCAGTGCTGCACGCCCTTCCGTTTGTCCGCTTATATTTGAAAAAGTTAGCGTTATCGGTAACGACGTTGTCGTACCATGAGGCACCGTCACAACCGCATATTCTTCAGCTTCAAATTGATTATTTTGATTCCAATCTAACCAACCATAAAGATAAGCATCAGTACTGATATTATTTCGCACTGGCACATAGACCGAATAGGTTGACGCCGTGAGTGGTAAAATTGGGGTTGGAGAACTAAAGGCATTTTCATCAGCACTATCGGTAATATCATCGGCATCAGCATCCGTACTTGGTTGACCATCGCCTTCAGTATCAATGGTGGCACTACCAATATAAATATTGGTTTTATTACTTAAGCCATGATAAGGACCACCGCTTAGGCCCAATGTTGCAAAGGTATCGTCCAAATCACCAAAATCTTGATCGGCCACTTGTAATGCATAATCTTCCACTTCACCGCCATTAGCGTAACCATACGAGCGAGGATCCTCAACCGCACCACTGACACTGTCAGTCAATGGGGTTGATGTTAGGCGAGTTCGTAAATATATGGTTGAGTTGTTAGTTGGCGAACTAATGGTTGCCCACACTAATGCCGTCGCTGTTGCAGTACTGCCATCAGCAATAATCAACGCACCACCTGGGCCACTACCATTTGAAATGAACTCATCTCGATCAAATTCACCATCTCGGTTAGTGTCTAACCAAGCATATAAATAGCCCGAACTTCCGGTATTATTAGTCACAACCGCTTGCGCATTATAAGCACTTGCGCCACTGGTTAATGGCAACAGTAATAAGCTGTCTTCATCATCACTGACATCAATATTATCACCTGACGCTGTAACATTTTGTAAGCCATCGATTTCAGTATCAGACGCTGTTGTTCCTAAAAATAAATCACTATCTATAGAGTGTCGTGGGCCATCGTCAGCTAATGTGGTTCGATAATTACCAGCGCCAATGCCTACACCAGTATCCGGCGCATCACCAAAATCAGCACTGATAATAATTTCACCGTAATCTTCCACTTCGCCATCAATACTTGGCCCCGTTGGCACATTACAATCACCAGTAGAACAAATTCTAAAGCGGGCATAGGTTTTACCTAATATTGCAGTAGCAGGCGTAGTGACGGTATAGGTTTGACTGCCAACAGTGGCACTGGTATCACTGATGATTTGTTCATTACTGTCTAACCAATCCCCATCTTGGTTCCAATCAATCCAGCCATAAACATGAAATGTTATTCCTGAATAACTACTATGTTTACCCACCGTCACTACGATATCGCGATCACGATTTAACACATAAAACCCAGTCGCTGTCACACCATCTTCATCTGCAAGATCGACTAAATTATCACCATCTGCAGCAATATTCGGTTGACCGTCAATGTCAGTATCAACAAAGTCACCCAAGAAGAAATCCGCATGTGTACCATTACCATTGGTGGTGACTATATGACTGGCACCGCCTACCGTTCGGCGAGTTGTATAATCCCCTTTAGCCGTTAGTGAAGTGGCGTCTGGTGCATCACCCCAATCTTTATTATCAATATCTACCACCATATTGGCGCTAAATTCTGATGTGTCTTGTAAGTAAGTGCCTGAAGTTAATAAGGTTCGTTGAGCAATAACAGTGATTTGATCACCAACTGAAACACCGTTTACTGTCAATGTATTATCAAACCCTGCGCCTGACATCGCAGTGAGGCTTCCTAAATAAACTGTACCTTCACCTGCAGATAAGCCATCACTACCAACATCTCCACTTCCTGCGTTGGCTTTATAAACTTCAAGCGTGTACTCCCCGGTCGTACAGACATCACCAATCAAACGCAAATCATTATTATCAATAAAGGCATAATAGATCACAGGCCGAGCAAGATTATTATTTGCACCGGTTCCAGTATCATTAATACAAATATCATTATTTAGTGAGACGCCACTACCAGTGGTTGAATTATGCAAATCAATACTGTTATCAACATTATTATTAAAACTATTCTTGGTAATTAAAAATCCTTCGACATTGGTATTACCATCAATAGCGATGCCTGAATCACCATTATTATTTAAAATATTACATTCAATAATTGATAGTTTACCGCTGTGAATATCAATACCATCTTCAGCATTATTAATAATCGTATTGCTAGTGAAGTTTTGAAGTAAATCTACAATTGATGTATTGGCTTGATATATACCGTCGCCCGTCGCATTTTCTATTTGATTACCGTTAATCGCTAAATAAGCAGGTGCACCATAGCGAATATTTATCGCATGATAAGGCGTAGCTGTTGTCGATATTGTTCCTAATAATAAATTATGTTGTAGTTGCCAATTAATTACCGCTGTTTGGCTATTTAATGAATTTAAACTTATATTATGATGCGCGGTTTTAATAGCATTATTACGTATAATACCGCTATTTCCATGCAGGGCACTATTTCCCGAATTTGCAATTGCGATACCAGCACATCCCGATGATGTACCACAAATTTCTTGACCGATTACCGCATCATTACCTGCCGGATCGATACCAATTAAGTTATATTCAATAACAGTGTCAGTAATACCACCACTATAAACATTGATCCCTTGTGAGCCACCTGTTAATGACAAATTTCTTACTGTGGTATTATCAGCATTAATAATAATAATTTCAGCGCTGTATGCACTAGCATTGGTGGGCAGATCTATTTGTAATTCAGGCTTAGCGAGTGCCGCAATATTTTCGACACTACAAAGGTGACTGCTACCGACAGTTTGCGAAGCTGCATAATCACCACTATTGGTATCAAGTAAGGTCACTCCGTCAGTATGACTGTAAGCTTGACCATCTAAGGTGGTGTTTGCGCCATTGGTACCAGTGATGGTGGTTAATGAAGAAGTGGGAGAAATAACCCACCAGTCGGCACTAACATCGGCATCATTTGCAGCAACAGCAGGAACAAATCGCATATTATTTGCCCCCGCAATCGCGTTAGCATTAATAATAAATTGCTCTAGCGAGCCTTGTCCTGTTATTTCGGTGTTAGTAACAGCATTATAAGAAAAGCCGAAATCTAGCTGGTTAACTGAATTGGAATTAGCAGAAAATATAACCCGTGAAATATGTTCGCGCGCAGATAGATCTGCACTACTACTGGTGTTGGCACGATCACCATCCCAACCACCATAACACGCTCCAGTTACAGCAATCGGTGTCGTATCCGCAACGCCATCCGCATTAGCATCACAATATCCAGTGACAAAAGTACCATTGGTATTATCCGTTTGAGATGTGGTATAGGTTTGCTCTGCCAATGCGGAACTAGAGGTTGGAGGGTTAGGAGAAACAAAGTAGGTTAGTCCTGGAATTTCAACAAAGGCATAATAGCCATCGGCATCAGTGGTCGTAGTTAAGGTTGGGCCGCCATCAGCAGCGTTAGGGGTCATATCGCCATCATCAGTGTATAAGTACACACTGACACCACTCACGCCTACTTTATCCGCTAAATCACTGTCTCCATTTACATCATCATAAATATAACCCGTGATATCAACACAGCCTACACAAAACTTATAATCTTCAACCTCACCAGCAGCAGATGATGCGCCAAATGAACGTGTATCTTCAGCACTGCCTATCGCTGTGGTGGTTAATTGTGTTTCGCTAATACGTACGCGAGAATAATAGTAGCCATTGGCTGTAAGTTCAGCGAGAGAATTCCAAGTAAGTGTTTGAGGCGTATCTATGGATCCATCCGCAACGATAAACTCATTACCGCTTCCGGTACCACTGCTAAATAGTTCATCGACATCAAACGTACCGCTATTGTCAAAATCAATCCATGCATATAAATACGCATCAGCACCAGAAGAGTTAGTTACGTTCGCTGTGATTGAATAATTTGCATCGGTATATTTTAAATTTGGAAATGTGACCCCATTTTCGTCATCAGCGGCAATACCGTAATAACTACTACCAGCATTAAGATCATCGGCTGTTGCGTCAACATTCTGCAACCCAGAGCCATCATCATCAGGTAAAGTAGCGCCAAGAAAAACCTCATAAGTGGATCTTAATGCTCGATGGGAAGGGCCATTATCAGCTTGACGAGTACGGTAATTCCCAGGTCCTGTACCATTTGATGCATCAGGCGCGTCACCATAGTCTTGAAAATAAGGAATATAGTACACATCCATGGTGCCCCATGCTTCCCCCATTCCACTCACAAGAATATTCGCATTTACCGTAAACTGCTGTGGTAATGAACCGATATTGGCATTAGGACGGTTATACGAAGTTCGTCCAAGTTCACAGGGACGACCACCTGTTCCCCCTTCTACTTGAAAATGACGGCCATTAAACCAAAAATCTGCACGATCATCGGCAGCCATTTCTCTGACTATTGCGTGGCTAACTTGCACATCACCGAGATTATATGTTGATGATGCACTCGCTGTATGGCAAGTACCACCAATGTAGTTATCACCTCGCCGCCCAGCAAACACACGAAAACAAGCATACTGACCACTACTTGCACATGATTCAAACTGGCCTTGAGAAAAGCCACTATTGCTAACAACATAAGGCTGCTCTGCTGCTATAGAAAAACTTAAACAGGAGACATAAATAATAGAGAATGCTTTAATGATTTTATGATAAAGACGCATAAATATTAACAACCTTACATGGCTTTATTTAATAAATAGTCTCAATTTAATAGCGACTATTTATCGTTAATATCCACATATATGCATTTATCACGCCAAGGAAAAATATTAAACTAACGAACTGAAATAATAATAGTAATAATTAAAGTGCATTCTCAATATGCTTTAATGTTATTTACATTTACTCAATATTAAGACGCAAATTGCAGTAATAATGATTACTGCAATTTTCATTCAATAACAAAACACAGACTTTATTTATCGTTATTGCACATCATGAGCACGAATTTCTCGTAAATAACGGTAAATAGTATGAATAGAAATATCTAACCCTTTAGCCGCTATTTGAGCACTATCTTTAAGATCAAAAACGCCTAGATCATGTAATCGTGTCACAATCTCTCGGCTTTTCTTTGAGGGTGGTATTGAACTATCGCTGGTTACTTGTTTACGCACATTTTCAATTGAACTATGCATCATTTCATCATTATTACGAGCAAATGTTTCTGCAGTAACGCCGTGATCACAATAAGCACCAATCGCAGGCATTAGGCTATGAATCATCGACTGAAATGGTGCATCAAGATTAAAATTAACGCAAAGTAAACCAATGGCTTGTTGTTGCTTATTACGAATAACTGTCGTTAATGAGCGTAAGGTTTTACCCTCTGGAGATTTAGTAATATAGGCTTTAGAAACATCTTGACCTTCGTTTAATTTGACTAATGCAATATTGGTAATTGGTGCGCCCACTTCACGTCCCGTAATATGCCCATTAGCAATTTTCATAATTGACGGATTACGTGAATCTAAGCAATGCAGTAATACTTCTGTATGCTCCCCCCACATTGCAGCAATACCATCAACAATATTTTCCATTGCGTGAAGAATATCATAATCACTATCTGTCAATTCATGCATTTTCTCTACCTTTTCTAAGCAAAAACCACTCACTGAGTAGTTTTTTTATCTTATCAACATTTAAGCAGACATAATATCAATATTATAGATGTAAAAAATCCCGACCAAGGCCGGGATCTTTTTATTTAATTATGGATAAACAGGTTTGTTAACCAATATTTATCTCATTCATTAAATTAGATAAAGCGAATTTTAACTGCTTTAAGTTTGTTACTTGAATCATCTAACGTAAATTCAACCATACTACCCGATGAAGGCTGTGAACGACTGCAAACTTGAGATGCATCGAAACGAATATCGCCACCAAGGTCGCTAGTAATTAAACCAATTTTTTCAACTGGGTTGAAGCTACGAATAATACCTGTTTGTGAAGTCATAGTTTATATTTCCTTTACGCCCAAATATTGCTTTTTGTTAGCATATATATTTGAGGCTATCAATTTGAGTTTAAATAGATTTATACCAAATGGTTAATTAACCTTGGTATAGAGCTTTACTCATTGACCTACTACTTCTTATTAACTATAAGATCACCCTTCTTATAGCATTGCACTGTTACTACGTTTGCAACATAAACGGATAACAATGATTAGAAATGACATTGTGGTTTTATTTAAAACACATTAGGTCTGAGCAACAGACGAATCGAACATTAACGCCTATTTTTGACGCTGTAAATGATTTTTTAATCAAAATTAATGAAAAATTGTGGATAACCACTGAACAAACATATAACACTATGTTTTTTAATTAAAAAAATAGATTTTAAAAAATCACTAAAAACACATCGACTGTTTAAAAAACAAACAAAAACATCAATAAAACATACTGCAATTATATTTATCATCCATTTTATAATTAACTGGAAATAAATTGTACATCTTGTCGAACAATAAATAGTCTGCATTTTTGCAAGGAATAATTACGATATAAAATGACTAGGTTTCTGATATCAGCGCATGTAGAGTATACCTATATATACGATGGTTATAAGGAACCTCGATGAAAGGTATTCTCTCAATACAGTCACATGTTGTTTACGGTCACGCTGGTAACAGTTCTGCAGTATTCCCTCTTCAGCGTATGGGGTTTGAAGTTTGGCCATTACACACCGTACAGTTTTCTAACCATACGCAATATAAGCAAGGTTGGACAGGAACCGCGTTTCCAGCAACCGACTTAATTGACCTTGTCAAAGGCATCAACAACATTGATCAGCTTAAAAACTGTGAAGCAGTCCTTACCGGATATCAAGGTAGTGCTGATCAATGTTTAGCCATCATCGACACGGTTAAAACAATTAAGCAACAAAACCCTAATGCTATCTATATTTGTGATCCCGTCATGGGTGATCCGGAAAAAGGCTGTATCGTCGCTGATGGTATTTCTGAATACCTTATTAATGATGTAATGCCACTGGCTGATGTGATTGTTCCAAACCAATTTGAACTTAGTCAATTTGTTGGTATGACGATCAATACATTAGATGATGCAGTTAAGGCATGTCAGCATGCGTTAACATTAGGTCCGAAAATGGTGCTAGTGAAACATCTTCATAGTTTATCATCTGACAAATTCTCGATGATGCTAGCAACTAAAGACGGCTGTTATTTAGCACAACGCCCACATTTAGCCTTTGATAATCAACCTGTTGGTGTGGGTGATCTTATTTCATCACTCTTTACGGGTGGTTTATTAAAAGGTTGGTCAGCAGAGCAAGCGTTTGAACATGCACATAACGCATGTTACGCAGTATTAAAAGAAACCCACCGTCGCGGTGAATGGGAACTGCAAACCATTGCTGCTCAAGATGAAATTGTAGCGCCAACTGAAATTTTCCCGATCACGGAAATTAAATAATACGGCTTATCAAACAGACGATTAAAAAGCAGCCTCGTGCTGCTTTTTTGTTATCCACTCCTTTAAAATCACAACACATTGCCATAAGCGTCAAATGAGCGCCGATTAACGATGGTTAATGTCGTAGCAACCGATAACACGCCAGACACAAAAATTGCCACCATAATCACTAACTGGTATTTAACGGCCACCAATGGCATTGCGCCGCCTAAAATCTGACCTGTCATCATACCCGGTAAACTTACAATACCTAATGTCGCCATTGATGCTAATTGTGGCGTAAGTGCCGCTTTAAAAGCAGTGCGAATAAAAGGTTGTGCTGGCGTTGGCGCGCCCATTGTTAAGTAATATTGATATTCCTGATGATTTTCTTTAAGCAAACTTCCCCAACGTGACAGTGCTAATACATTGGCAGTTAAACTATTCCCTAATAACATACCAGCAATAGGGATCATATATTGCGCTTGCCACCACGGTGAAACTTGAATAACACCAGCTAATAGCGCTGGTAATGCCACCAATAACGCCACAAATTGTCCGCAAATAACCGCAGGCAATACACGTTTTAAGTTAACCTCTGAACGCTTACAAATGGTATAGCTGGCAAAAAGTGCCATTGCCGTTAACCAAACGACATTAAGGCTGATACTCTGCCATCCAAATAAGGTGTGTAAGTAAATACCGACTACAGATAACTGCAATGTCATTCGTAAAACAGACATCACCAGAGTGCGACTTAATCCCAACTGCCAGCGCTGAAATAAGACCAATGGGATAAGTAATAATAAATAAAACCCAGCTATTGCCGCCCAGTGTAAATCGATAGTGTGAGTAATTGCTGTTGTCATTAATCTATTCCTGTTCCATATCCATGTGATAAATCTTGTCTGCGGTCGCAAGCCAGCGTGGATCATGGGATACCGAAATACAGATAATATTTAATCCATCAATTAGCTCAATAATATGATTACGCGCAGCAGGATCTAACGCCGAGGTTGGTTCATCCATTAACCATACAGGACGTTGCATGAGCACCGCTCGCGCAATGGCTAAGCGCTGCTTTTCCCCTCCCGATAATACCGCGACATATTTATCAATTGGCGTATTTAATCCAGCAAGTATTAATGCTTGCTGGCAATCTTGCTTTGATGGTGTCGTTACACTTGATGGCATTGCTTTAAGGTGCCAAGGTAATAATAATACCTCCAATACGGTTTCAGCCCCCATTACTGGCTGTTGCGGTAAATAGCATATTTGCTGACGCCAAAAAGATAATGCTTCAATATCAATAGATTGCTGTTGATAAGTGACATGCCCATGCTGCGGTGGTTTAAGCCCAGCCATCACATGTAATAAGCTACTTTTACCACACCCGGAAGCCCCCTCAAAGGCAAGGTGCTCTCCTGATGATAAAGAAACAGTTAATGGGGTTAACTGAGGATGCTCAAAGCCTGAGCGTAATTCAAATACGCATAAACAAGCCGATGCAGCAGAAGGATTAGACAACAAATTCATCATGATGAAACACAAATAGTCATTAACAAGGAAGCTATAAGTGTATAAAAATTAAAAAATTACACAAATAGTTTAATTTAATAATCGTTATTAGTGTGATCAATAAATAACGGAATAACAGCAGCCAAAAATTCAAATAAACACTCTGGAATTATTTATTTTTTATTAACTTATATCTCACCTCGATCTTGATCATCATAAACATGAATAGCTTTTCATTTTGCCTATGCCAAGTTGAAGAATAATCAAAAAGAGCAACATGGTTAATATGTTGCTCATTATATTTGATAAGGTAAACCTATTTACTTGTTATTCGATCGAGTGTTACGACAGAATATGCCAATGGTACTAATTGATGACGGGCCTGCGCTGCATAATCAATAAAAGCCTGAGCATCGGTATTACATACCGTATTAGCGGCTTTACAATTTGGTGCTGCACCTTGATAAATAACCTGGTATTTATCGTCTACTTGCTTAATATTCTTGACTTTATAGCCTACTAATTTGCCATCAACATCAATCAAGTCGATACGATTTGAATGTTCTTTTTGAGCATTAAAAATAGGCGTCCAACCATCATTGCCAGTGGCGTTATAATTATTAATGACCACGTTATAGATTTTATTATCTTGTAATGGTGTCCATACTGAGTGCTTTTCTGTGCCTGTCATTACATCAACATCGGTTAAATGACCCGCTTTATGTGCCGTTGTTTCTACGAAGGTATAGCGAAGATGGCCGCCATATGGGTATTTACCCGCATGTGCCCCTTCCGGTAAAGTCGCGGTAATTGTCTGTTGTAATAACTGTTTAACCGTTGAGCCTTTCAATGACACGACTGACAAGAAATTAGAAAACGGTAACATTTCTAAACTTGCATTGCCCTCGCGGTATTCACCTTCGTTAATATTAGTACGAATACCTCCGGCACCAATTAAAGCAAAATCGACCTTTTTACCCGTCACTCGCTGCACTTGTGGCAAATTAGCCCAATAATATTGGCTTTCAGCAATTAAAGGCGCAACTTGTGAACCATGCTTATCATTAGCACCACTGTCTCCTGGGCGACGCTCATGTATAATTTCAGTCGGTACTTGCGCAATTATCTTGCCGTACGCTTTTTCCACTGCAGGTTTATATTTAGTATCGATTTCATGCCGAAGTTGAGGGTCTTCATTAATAATGACAATGTTCTTTTGCTGCGCAATAAACTGGTCAACTTTTGCGGTTTGAGCCGGTGTAAATCGATCCTGTGGTTTACGATCAGCTTTATGATAAAACACATTGTTACTTAATAATGTATTATGACCAACACAGCTTGTTACTTGCCCTTGATCATTAAAACTCACGCTTACTTTACCCATAGCTTCAGCATATTTACCTGCCTGCACGATACAAGTTGCCGCTTTGCCATCAGGGTTAGTCACCATTTGCGCATAAGGACCGTTATTACTCCAACCGATATTAGTAAAGTCACCTAATAACGTATGAGAATGACCACCAACAATTAAATCAATCCCATTCACTTGCGCCGCTAATGCAACATCCGTCGCGTTACCAATATGAGTTAAAGCAATAATGTCATCAATCCCTTTTGATTTAAGAAAATCAACTGTAGATTGCGCTGTTTTAACCTCATTAAGAAACTTAACATCACCAGTATGAGGGGCGATATTAGGCATATCTTGTAGCACTAAGCCAAAGACTGCGACCAGCTTTTTACCCTTTGGTAATTTATTAATATTCTTTACTATTGTTTTATGATCACCGTCAAAAGCAAAAATACGGTAAGGGAGAATATTGGTTTGACCGTTGAAATTAGCATCATGGCTAACATCAACATTAGTCGCAATAATTGGGAAATTTAAGCTGCTGATAAAAGTGTTTAATTTTTGATTATTAAGATCAAACTCATGATTACCTAATGCCATGCCATCTAACCCCATTTGGTTCAGTAGATCAGCATTCATTGCACCTTGGTTTATTTTAAAATACGCACTACCTTGGAAAGCATCACCTGCCCCTAAAAATAATAGGCTTTGATTGCTTGTTTGAGCTTGCGCTTTATATGTTTTCACCATCGCTTGCAAGCGAGGATAACCACCAAACTCGTTAAAAACTTCAACGCCATTAGCAGAAAAACTAGATTTAACGGGATCAAAATGAGAGTGAGTGTCATTAATATGAGCAACGGTTAACGTAAAGTCATTGTGATTTGATATAGACGCAGCATAAGCCGAGCTTGATAAAGCAAGAGTAATAGATAACGCAAGAATAGGTTTACTAAACATTAGAAGTCCCTAAATAAACCATAACACCTGTAATAGATGCCATAGAATACGATGCCTTTAATACCTTTTCAGCAACTCATTTCACATTTAGTATTACTAATAGCAATAAAACCAACAATCTAAGTTTGTATGATCACTCTTATGATGACAGCAACACCATCAGTGCTACTGTCATTTAAGACATTCTGCTTATTTCACACTCTAAATAATTATTATGACTGTGTGATAGTGATATCGGTTTTAGGCACACAGCAACAGGCTAACACTTTACCTTGCTGTCTTTCTTGCGGTAATAATGCTGGCACATCAGGCTGCTCGACTTGCCCTGAGGTTAATGTCACTTTACACATACCACAAAAGCCAGCACGACAGCTATAATTAAGCCCAATACCTGCGGTTTCTGCTTGCTCTAATAATGTTTTTTGATTGTCACCGTTAAAGATATGACCATTAATAGTCAGCTTTAGGGATTGTTTCGGTGCTAACTGCCCTCGTAATGGACCAAAGGCTTCTTGATGATAACGTGCTGGAGAAACCCCCATTTTTAGCAATAATTTTTTCGCGGCAACCATAAACGCTTCAGGGCCACAAACAAACACTTGCCGTTGTTCTAAATCACTGATCATCGCTAAATGGCTGATGCTTAATCGACCTGATTCACCTTGCCAATCTCGTCGCGGTTGGCTCAATACAATACGTAAATCAAGTGACGGGTGCATATCCTCAAGTTGATGTAATTCTTGTTGCGAGGGAATATCTGCTTCCGTCCTGCATTGATGATAGAACACAACGTCACGAATAGTATTGTGATCAGATAAATATCTCAGCATCGATAGCATCGGGGTAATACCACTCCCAGCTGAAAGTAATAGCAGTTTATCGGTATGAATACCTAAGTGAAAATCACCATTAGGCTTGTCAGCGACCAATACATCGCCTACTTGGAAATGTTGATGTAACCAGTTAGAGACGCGGCCATCATCGATTCGTTTTACTGAAACCGCATAACGTCCCGGTCGAGAAGGGCTAGACGATAGCGTATAACGACGAGAAATAAACTCACCATTAATTTCAAGTTGTAATGGTAAATGTTGCCCAGGTAAATAAGGAGGTAAAGGGGATTGCTGATGTGACTCCAACCAAAAAGTAGTAAAATCAGCCGCAATATCCTCACGCTCTACGCAAGTCAGTTGCAGCTTAGTTTCAATATTATCTGCGTAAATTTCTTGCGGCTTAGTTTCTAATACTTCAATCGCATCCCCTGCACGGATCATACCTTCATTAAGAGCAACTAGATTTTGTCCAAAGAATACTTCACCCATCGCATCAGCACGAAACGTTGCCATGGTTTTTAATGGCTCTTTAAGTGGGCTAAATTCACCAGTGAGGGGATCAACCGTAGTAAGAATACAACGAGCACACGGTTTAACTGCTTCAAATTCTACTTCACCAATACGGATCCGCTTCCAGCTATCTTCAGCAAAAGCTTCAATATTAGACACCACTAAGTTAGTACGAAATTGTGCCATTGTGTGTTGCTCACTGCTACGCTCATTTAACGCAACTAATGATGCCTCACTGATAATTAACAACGGATAACCATCAGCAAAACTAACATTATGACCAATTTTAGGCCGCACACGCTGTGATTGTTGACCACAGAAAAGTAATTGCACTGAATGAGTAAGAATCTCGCTGAACCATTGGTTTGCGGTTATTGTTGTTGTATAAGCACTAAAATTATCACTCCATACCGTTGCAGCAGCATCTGCCATTTCAAAATCTGTATATTGTAAGACTAAATCGGCTTTATCAGGATATTGCAACACTAATCCGGTCATCGTTAGCGCTGCGGTAATTTTAACCATTTGCGGATATTTACGGGCTGTTATCATTGCCCCATCGTCACTTGCCACCATAAAACGACGATCAAATGCTAATCCTTGTTTTTCTACCCAAGCCTGAGATTGCATTAATGCAGCAATAGATTTCACTGGATAAACATGGATTTGTGATAATGTCGGCACGACTAAAGATTGGCTCACGGTGATCTCCATATACAAAAACGAAAACAATATTCATAAAACACAATGCAATTATTTAACATTTATAGCGAAATAAACAATCAATATCGTTATTAATGAATAATTATTTTCCGCTGTAATAGTAAATTATTACATATAAACATTTATGGCTTATGTTAGATTTATAAAAATTTTCTTTCCCCTACTAACTAATCATCAATACTTTGGAGACGCTATGCCCCTTTTACGTTCTTTTTGGCGTTATATTACTCATTACTTTCCTAATGTCGGGTTACGTCATTTACATACCACACTAGCTGGATTAATTATTCTCCAAATATTAAACAGTAATTTAGTACATATGACTCATACTGGCGCAGTCAAAGTTGGTATGTTTAATACTCTGTTCTTGTGGTTGCATATTATTTTAGGATCATTAACGGTTATTGCGACTATTGGAATGATTATTTTCATGCTGACCAAGCAATCATTCCGACAATTCTTCCCTTATCTGTTTGGTGACAATGCGGTTTTGAAAGATGATTTAAAACAGATTATGAAAGGGAAATTACCAGAACCGCGTGAAAAAGGGTTAGGTAATATTATTCAAGGATTGGGAATAGGGGCGTTGATCTTAATTGAAACGGCGGCGTTAGTTTGGTTAGTCTTATGGTTAAATCACTCTCCTTATGCTAACGAAGCCCGTGAAATACATAAATCATTAACAGGATTAATTGAAGCTTACTTAATTGGTCATGGTGGAATGGCACTAATACACTTTTTAATTGAACGTAAACGTTTTAGTTAAGCATCAATACAAGAACGACCCAGCAACAAAAAAACTTGACCACAATCATAGAAATTCGGTAGTCAATAATTGACTACCGATATTTTCTTAATTCCCACAATAAATAAAAATTAATCTCATCTTATAGAATAATGTGAGGAATAAAACGCGACGAGTCTTTAGTAATTAATGTATTATCTTCACGAATGGAAAGACCTGCGGCTTTATCACCAACGACCCAACTGCCAATAACAGTGTAATCATCCCCAAATTTTGGCAAAGGATGAAATTCCTGATAAATATAGCCTTCTTCACCATAGTCACCGTCAGACTCAGCAATCACTTTGCCGCCTTTTTCTATTTTAACGTTGGCCCCTTCGCGTGAAAAAATCGGCTTTTTAACGATGCCTTGTTTATCATCGAGCAAATGTTTTTTATCTGCAAAATAGGCTGGCAACAAATTAGGATGGTGAGGATATTTCTCCCACAATAACGGCAAAATAGCTTTATTTGAGATAATGGCTTTCCACGGTGGTTCTAAATATAAAGTACCGTTATCTAAATATCTCGAGAAATCCTCGCGAAATAGCATTTCATACGGATATAACTTAAAAATCCATCGAATCACATGATCATTAAGATCGGTAAAATTCCCATCGTCATCAACGCCAATATCTTCAATATAAATAATTTTGGGCGTTAATCCTGCAACACGAGCACAATCAGCGAAATAGGTTACCGTACCATAATCTTCTTCGCCACCTTCAAGGCTACAAGCAAAATACAATACCTTGGTTTGGGCTTTTTCCGCTAACGTTGCTAAACGTTCAATAAACTTTTCTTGAAATGAATTAAATTGATCAGCACCACGTGAGAGACGATCTAACTTTACATTATCTTCTAACCAGATCCACTGCCAGAAACCACATTCATACGCTGATGTTGGAGTATCAAAATTAGCTTCAAGCAATTTAGCAGGATTTCTGCCGTCATAACTAAAATCAAACCGCCCATAAAGTGAGGGGTCTTCGTTATACCAACTTTTGCGGATAAGATCCCAATTCGCCTTAGGTATCGCAAATTTTTCCATTAGCGCATCACTGCTGATGACATCATTTACCACCGCAAGGCACATTTGATTCAGTTCTTCAGTTGGCTCTTCAAGATCACGTTCAATTTGCTGTAAAGAAAATTGATAGTAATACCGTTCAGTCCAATATTCCTCTCCATCAAAGGTGTGAAATCGAAACCCAAATTCATTGGCTGTCATTCGCCAATCTGAGCGTTCTTTTATTGGAATCCGTAGCATTTTTATTTATACCTATTGAACCTGAAAATTAACCACCCCAGCCTCTGCTACGACTGCCGCCCCAACTCGATTTAGCACTCGCTTTAGAGCCAAAACCACCGCGAGAAATCGTGCGACTAACCGCTGGTTTTTCGTTTTTATATTTATTGTTATAACGCTGAGATGTCGATTCTTTATAGCGGTTATTTTGATTACGATCCCACTGATCCATACCAGAAGTTCGTCTTGATGATGGATAATAAATAGGCTGAGATGAATAATGACGCCCATTATCCATCATGCGTCCGACAATAAAACCGGCAAGGGCTGGGACCCAGTAACTGGTATTATTACTAGCTTGTATTTGGCGACAATTATCCGTACCAGAAGACTGACAATCACTTTCTGAATCAAACTTTGGTGCCGCATCTACCGCTTGTTGGTAAGCGGTTGCACACATTTCTACTTGCTTGGGATTGGAACTGTCAGCATTAATACAATCTTGTAGGGAATCATATTGAGTTTGCGCTAACGTATCATTATCATTACACCCCGTTAACACAATAGTTGCGCCTAAAGCGACTAACGTGATCGGCGCCCAATTGTGATACTGGTTAGCTTTACGCATCTGATTACGATGAATATGCCTACTGCGTTTCATAATATAATCCTCCAAGTCATTAATACGTCATGCACGCTGCATTTAACAAACCAACCGCAATCGCAATAGACGCTAAAATAACACCAGCAGACACTTCATCACGTTCAATACGCTCACTAATTTTAGGCAAGAAGATAATACGAATAATCAAATATGCAATTACTTGTGATACCAGTGCCACAATACCCCAAACGGCAAAATCTAATACATTTTGACTGTTTGAAATTGCAGATCCAACAGCAAGAGCATAACCGATAAACGACCCTCCCATGCCAACCGCCGCTGCAACATTGCCACTTTTAATCAAGTCCCATTCTTTATACGGTGTTACCAATGGGAAAATAAAACGAAAAGAGATCAAGAAAATTAAAGAAATCCCAAAATATAACCCAAAATTACCGAGGGTCGATAAACTTACCATTAAATCCGACATCTACTGTTCCTTGTAGTTTTAATTAACTTTAAAATCATTTGGCTGTAGCTCAAATGCGGTACTCAACACTAAGCAACGATCAGCACTATTATTGACTATCTGTTCTTCAGCAGACACAATCAATACTTCACTTAAATCAGCGTTGACGTCACGGCTATACAGCATAACAAATTGATCTGTGAGGCTATACTCCGTTTCAGACGTCCATGTTGTTTCTGTCATTGCTACAGGTAATTCGTTTTCCCACAGCTTGCTAAAATCAACGCCATCAAGATCCCAGTGTGATTTTACAACCCCTTTTGCTAACCTTTCATTCCACTGTGTCTCGGTATCAATCGGGGTGGTTGAATAATAATACGCCAGCATACACTGTTGTACATCTGCATCCGAATCACCATCCATTAAAACCTGCACCATCGCGTCATCATCAGTGTAATAACGAATCAATCGCGTTGAGTTATCTAACTGCACGACACCCACCGCCTGAATTAATTGCGTTGTTGCCGCCCCTGAAATGGTTAAATCAGGCTCAATAATTTTCATTTTTAGCGCATCTAATTCAATGACACCACCTAATCTCAATCCAAGTACTTCTGGAATTAAAGACTTTTTATCTGCGGGTTTTTTCTTAAAAAAATCGAACATATCAAATACCAAAAATACCTTTTACCGCGAGATAAAAGGCATAAAGAAAGACGGATAAAAAATGACGTTATTTACCCAGAATACGAGCAAGTTCATCTTCTGCTGATGAGGCTGATTTTGAAATACCCGCTTCAGCTAACTTCTTATCTAATGACGACGATGAAGATTCAGACTCTAATTCTTCTGCGGCTTCAAACTTAGCCGAGGCCTCTGCTTGACGCGCTTTAATACGATCAAGAGAATCTAATGCGGTACTCATTTTACTGTTACTACCTGCATTAGCGGCTGCCACAGAGCTTTGCGCTTTAATAACGCTCTCTTGTGCTGCAACAACATCAACTTGTTGTTCGATTTGACGTAAGCGTTCTTTCGCCTGCGCGATCTTACTTTTCATCGTTGTTTCAGATTTCAAAAATCCATCACAATAAGCTTGCTCAGTCGATTGCTGACTGCGTAATTCCGCGACCTTTTGTGCACACTCAAGCGCTAACTCTTGCTGACCTTTTTCCATTGCGGTACGTGCATGTTTTTCATATTCAGAAATGCTCGCATCAAAGCTGTTCACTTTTTGTTGTGACAGCTTACGTTTAGCGATAATTGAAACCAGCGCTTCGTCTGATTTGCGCAACTCGATCTTACTTTGACGTAGTTCTTCATTCAAAATCGTAATCGCGTTCGCATCAGCAACAGATTCTGCCGCGTTATTCACCGAACCACGTACTAAATTAAACAATTTTTTAAATACACTCATGGACTATGCCTCGGTTAATAATGATTGGTACATATCAAGAAAGCCTTCAACATTCACAAATAATGTTGCCACTTCAATTAAAATACTCTCTTGCTTAGATTGGCTACTCAAGCTACCAAATGCGATATAGTAATCATCACCATCAACCGTATGAATCGAAATATTGGTTAATGGAAACATCTCATGAGTACGTAAAATCGTATCATTAAGCTTGGCAACATCAGCAACCATTGCCATTGGAAATAAAGGCGCTTCCACTAAGATTTGCTCACCTGCAACCGCCAAATAAGCCGCAACGCCATCTTGATTACGAATAATAATCGTCTGATCCGTTTGCTCGATTTGCCACTGATCATTTTTACTTAACATTTCAACTAATTGATCAACAGTCCACATATTCGTTTTTCCTTTGAGTTAATAATCAAAATATATTGATACATCA
>SAMEA5043655__coassemble_68_pt1 | contig 25130 bp, 21 predicted proteins | sample SAMEA5043655__metabat2_low_PE_001 | metagenome-assembled genome bin SAMEA5043655 (sample SAMEA5043655) | Gadus morhua
AGAGTGTAATTTTAAAGCTTTTTATCATTCAAAGAATGATAATTAAATAACTGTGTCACTTTCTTGTTTTACTTTTAAAAAAGTAAACTAAAAAAGCAATCGAACTATTGCTAGTTCTAGGTCACTCAGTTTATTGATAAATCTTTCGACTTAACTATTCAGTGAGTGCCCACACAAATTGCATGGTCAAATTGTTAAAGAACATACTGACTATCGGTAACCGCTTGCGCCGTTGTCCGTGTCAGTGAGGTCGCATTATAGGGAGATATTCGCTGCTGACAACCTTATTTTCAATATTTCTCACCGTTTGCTCAATGATTAAACTAAAGCACCGTAAGGCGTAAAATAAAACACCGTCCAGTATATTGAGCCGTCATTATTAGATCCCTTTAAACACAAAAACGCCTTACTCAAAGAGTAAGGCGTTGCTATTTTTGTCGCCATTAAGATCTAAATAACACTTTTCCAATCACGCTTACGATGTAATTACTGTTTAGCGACAATCTTATCGTCGATAACTGACAGTATGATTGGTTTACCTGGCATAAATTTACCTGATAACAAATCTTGTGCTAATGGATTCTCAATATATTGCTGTATAGCTCGTTTTAATGGACGTGCACCAAATACAGGATCAAAGCCCGCATCTGAAATCAATTCTAAAGCACTCTCTTCAACATTTAACTCAAAATCTTTTTCTGCTAAACGTTTTTCCAAGCGCGCAATCTGAATAGAAGCAATATGTTTAATGTTCTCTTTGCCCAGTGGGTGGAATACTACCGTTTCATCAACACGGTTAATAAACTCAGGACGGAAATGTTGTCCAACCTCTTCCATCACTAATACTTTAATACCTTCGTAATCCAAGCTACCGAAGTGTTCTTGAATTCGAGCAGAACCTAAGTTCGACGTCATAATGATCACTGTATTACGGAAATCAACCGTACGACCTTGACCATCAGTTAGACGTCCATCATCTAATACCTGTAATAGAATATTAAATACATCAGGATGAGCTTTTTCGACTTCATCTAGCAAAATAACAGAATATGGGCGACGACGAACGGCTTCAGTTAAATAACCGCCTTCTTCATAACCAACATAACCTGGAGGCGCACCGACTAAACGTGCCACTGAGTGTTTTTCCATAAACTCAGACATGTCGATACGTACCATCGCATCTTCACTATCAAACATAAAGTTCGCTAGTGACTTACAGAGCTCCGTTTTACCAACGCCCGTTGGGCCTAAGAATAAGAATGAACCAATTGGACGTTGTGGATCAGATAAACCTGCACGACTACGGCGAATCGCATTCGCTACAGCCTCAACCGCTTCTTCTTGACCAATAACACGGTTATGTAATTCATCTTCCATGCGCAATAATTTATCACGCTCACCTTCTAGCATCTTCGCAACTGGAATACCGGTTGCTTTAGAAAGCACATCCGCAATTTCAACATCGGTTACTTTGTTTTTAAGTAACGTCATATCTTGCATCTCAGCTTGAGCCGCTAGATCAAGTTGCTTTTCAAGTTCAGGGATACGTCCGTACTGTAATTCTGACATACGATTTAGATCACCCGCACGACGGGCAATTTCAACATCCGTACGGGCTTGCTCAAGCTCTGTTTTAATATGCTGAGTACCAGATAGCGACGCTTTTTCTGCATTCCACACTTCTTCAAGTTCAGAATATTCACGTTCTTTAATGTCTAATTCTTCAAGCAAGTTACTCAAGCGCTTATGGCTGGCATCATCACTTTCTTTTTCTAGTGCTTGCTGTTCAATCTTTAATTGAATAATACGACGCTCTAATCGATCCATTGATTCTGGTTTAGAGTCGATTTGCATTCGAATACTTGAAGCAGCTTCATCAATCAGATCAATCGCTTTATCAGGTAATTGACGATCTGAAATGTAACGATGTGATAGCGTTGCTGCCGCTACAATCGCAGGATCGGTAATTTCAACATGATGGTGAAGCTCATAACGTTCTTTTAAACCACGCAAGATAGCAATGGTATCTTCAACGCTAGGCTCATCCACCAGCACTTTTTGGAAACGACGTTCTAACGCTGCATCTTTTTCTAAGTACTGACGGTATTCATTTAAGGTTGTCGCACCCACACAATGCAGTTCACCACGCGCTAAAGCAGGTTTAAGCATGTTACCTGCATCCATTGAGCCTTCGCCTTTACCTGCGCCGACCATGGTATGGATTTCATCGATAAACAAAATAATACGACCATCTTCTTGAGACAGTTCATTCAATACAGCTTTTAAACGCTCTTCAAATTCACCACGGAATTTAGCACCTGCAATCAATGAGCCCATATCTAATGATAATACGCGCTTATCACGTAGACCTTCAGGTACTTCACCATTAACGATACGTTGAGCTAACCCTTCAACAATCGCCGTTTTACCCACACCCGGCTCACCAATGATAACGGGGTTGTTTTTAGTACGACGCTGCAATACTTGAATGGTACGACGAATTTCATCATCACGACCGATCACAGGATCTAACCGGCCTTGTTCTGCACGCTCGGTTAAATCGATAGTATATTTACTTAATGCTTGGCGATTTTCTTCTGCATTTTGATCATCAACTTTCTGACCACCACGAATCTGATCGATAGCTTTACCAATCTGATCCGCTTTTAAACCAAGCTCGCGTAATAAATCCCCTAATGGACCTTTATCGTTATCAACGGCGGCAAGAATAAATAATTCAGATGAAATAAACTTGTCGCTACGTTTTTGGGCCAGCTTGTCACACATATTAAGTAATGTGCCCATGCTATTAGATAGCTGAACTTCACCACCGATACCGGTCACTTTTGGAATACGCTCTAATATCTCACTCAAGCGTGAACGCAACTGAGTAGAATCTACATTCAAAAGGGTAAGTAAAGGACGAACGGTGCTGCCTTCTTGGTTTAATAACGCCACCATAAGATGAGCAGGTTCAATATATTGATGATCACGTCCTAATGCTAATGACTGTGCATCAGAAATTGCTGCTTGGAATTTACTGGTAAATCGGTCAAGACGCATAGGTCCCCCAATAATAAATTTAATAACCTGTTACTAGTTATATGGTAGTTAGTGGGCGTTTTTCAAGGCTATGAAAGCGCAAAATAATGCTGCAAAAAAAGCGGGTATATTGTTAGCCAATATACCCGCTTATTATTTGTGGTGATCACTGTAAGATTAACGCAGCCAAATCAATGAAGCTTGGCGTCCAGTAACCGCTTGACGACGATAAGAATAAAACAACTCATCGTCATTAAACGTGCAATGTTCACCACCATAAATAGCGTTGATACCGTGCTGTTGTAATCGTTGTCGTGCCAATAAATATAAATTAGCTAACCACTTGTCACCATGAGCGACAAATGCATCAGCGGCATTGGCGTTAACATCAATAAACTGCTGTCGCACTTCACTGCCAACTTCAAATGCCGTTGGACCAATTGCCGGCCCCATCCATGCCATAATATCAGCCGCAGGACAGGTAAACTTAGCAATGGCGTTATCAATCACTCCAGCAGCAAGTCCCCGCCACCCAGCATGAACAGCTGCCACTTCAGTACCTTGCTTATTACACAAGAGAACAGGCAAACAGTCAGCCGTCATGATGGCACAGGCTAAGCCAGGCACACGGGTAAAGCTACCATCAGCATCAATAACCTCAGTTAACGGCGTGGTTAAATCAATCACAATCGGACTGTGAATCTGATTCAACCATGCAGGCTCTGCCGTTAGCCAACAATGCTGTTTCAGCAATTGACGATTAGTCAGCACTGAGCTTACATCATCCCCAACGTGCAATCCCAAATTGAGCGCATCGTAAGGCGCAGAACTGACACCACCAAAGCGGGTAGTACTGACCGTTAACACATTCTCTGGAGCTGGCCAGTTAGGAATGATGGTTTGCATTAATAAATATCTTCGTTATTTTCAACGTTATCTTTACGTAGAATATCAATCATTGCGACCATGTCGTTTGGTAATGGTGCATGCCATTCCATTAACTCACCCGTAATCGGATGTGATAAACGTAACATACGGGCGTGCAATGCTTGACGATCAAATGAACGTAATGCATGAATAAATTGATCCGATGCATGACGTGGTGGGCGAGGACGACCACCATAGATCACATCACCAATCAACGGATGGCTCATGTAAGACATGTGCACACGAATTTGGTGAGTACGACCGGTTTCTAGACGTAACACAATACGTGTATGTTCACGGAAACGTTCCGCGACACGATAATGCGTAATTGCATCTTTACCTAATTCATGAACAGCCATACAAATACGTTTGGTTGAGTGACGGCCAATCGGCTTCTCAATCGTACCACCACCGGTCATTTGACCAATGGCAATCGCTTCATATTCACGCGTGATTTTACGCTTCTGTAGCGCACGCACTAAGCGCGTTTGTGCCTGAATAGTTTTAGCAACTACCATTAGACCGGTAGTGTCTTTATCTAAACGGTGCACAATACCTGCACGTGGCACTTCTGCCAATGCTGGGTAGTGGTGCAATAGTGCATTTAGCACTGTACCATCTGGAGTACCCGCACCAGGGTGAACAACAAAGTCACGTGGTTTATTGATAACTAAAATATCATTATCTTCATAAACAATATCTAGCGGGATATCTTGCGCTATCCAACGAACTTCATCTTCAATTTCAGCTTGAATGAAAATTTCTTCGCCACCCATCATTTTTGAACGGGGTTTATTGTCAATTTTGCCGTTTACTGAAACCATGTCTTTAAGGATCCACTCTTTGATACGAGAGCGGGAGTAATCGGGATATAATTCAGCAATTACCTGATCAAGGCGCTTACCTAGTTGGCTTTCGCGAACTGTATTTGTTAATTCTATTTGCTGTGCCATAACGAACTTTTTTAAAAAGCGTGAGACTAATTGCCATACGCTGCGTAAAATGTACCAAGCTTAATAAAACGATGCTTGATGTAAACTAATATAATGTCATTGTATCTGTTAACGGCTCAGTCCGTAATGGATCGAGCAAAATAAAATTTTTATCAAGGAAACTGACGCCGTAATGAAACGCCTGACAATATCGACTTTTCTTGCTGTAGCCTTGCTTTCAGGCTGTTCCAGTACTGAAAAAGTCATTCCTGATGTTCCGCCATCAGACCTATATTCTACCGCACAGCAAGCATTGCAGAGCGGTAATTGGAACAATGCTATCGAGCGCTTAGAAGCAATGGACTCTCGTTATCCATTTGGCGCTTACTCTGATCAAGTCCAGTTAGATTTGATCTATGCCTACTATAAAAATGATGACTTAGCGTTATCACAAGCAACAATTGCACGTTTTTTACGCTTAAATCCAACCCATCCACAAGCGGATTGGGTTTATTATATGCGTGGTTTAACGCATATGGCACAAGATCGTAGCTTTATGCATGACATGTTCAATGTTGATCGTTTTGATCGTGATCCAACCCCTTCACGCCAAGCATTTCGCGATTTTAAATACTTACTTGAGCGTTTCCCTGATAGTCAGTATGACGCAGATGCGAAAGCGCGTATGGTTTTTTTAAAAAACCAACTTGCTGAGTATGATCTCGCTGTTGCCGATTTCTATGTTCGTCGCGAAGCATGGATTGCAGCGATTAATCGTTGCCAACAAGTACAACGCTTATACCCAGACACCAGTGCTGCGCGTAAGTCATTACTACTTGAAAAAACAGCTTATGCTAAGTTAAAACTGGATAAAGAAGTTGCACGCACTGAAGCTGTGATTAAACTTAACCCAGTAAAATAGCACCGTAAAAATACAGCGAAAAAAATGGCAGCTCAATGAGCTGCCATTTTTATAAATTATGTTAATAACCCTTTTTAACATCAATCAACAAGGCTAACAACAACCAAACCCCCACCGAACAAAAAATGCTCAATAGATTGAAATAAAACGTATTTATTCCCTAGTCAGCACTAGCCACCAGCAATCAATATTATCCATACTGCCTTAATTCAATACTAAATCTCAAGCATTTTTTAGTCACTTTTTCGCAACAAACCCACTTTGATCACATTTTTTTTGCTCAAAAATGACTAACGACAATAGTGTGATGCAGATCACATTATAAGTTGGTATTTTTAGTAATCTGAACCTAACCCAACAAAGGGTAGCAAACGAGGAAGATAAATATGACATTAGAAATCACTGGCAAGAACATCGATATCACCCCGGCTATCCGTGAGCGTTTTGAATTTAAATTCAATAAATTAGAAAAGCTTCAGGTACCACTAATCAAAAAACATATTATGATTAGTAAAGAACCAAACAAGCTATTTAAAATTGAAGCTTCTATTGGTATTGCTGGAGGACAACTCGTTGCTTCTGCAGAACATGAAGACTTGTTTGGTGCGATCACTGACCTTTATCAAAAACTTGATCGCCAACTGAAGAAGCAAGCTCACAAACCTAATTCACGTCGCGCTAGTCATAGTGAAAAACCGGCACAAGCTGAAGCTGAAGATGCCACTGAATATGATGACGAAGTAGAATTTGATGAAGCATAATCGTTAACGATTAAGAGGATTTAAAACAGCCCTGCCGATGCAGGGCTGTTTGCTTTGTGCTTGACAAAAAAACACACCCTGCCTAATGTGGATTACAATGCTAATACGATAATCTGCCGCTTTCATATTCAAGAGGGCCGATCATAATAGGGATCGCTATGACCGATAACACTCATTACTCATTGGATGATATTCGCCGCAATGTCACTCGTATCGACAATACATTATTGGCACTTTTGGCTGAGCGTCGCACATTAAGCCTTGAAGTCGCTAAAAGTAAAATTAGTACCGCTAAACCTGTACGCGATCAAGCTCGAGAACAAGCATTATTATTACGCCTTATCGAAACAGGTAAAGAACACCAACTTGATCCGTTATACGTTACCCAACTTTTTCACACCATTATTGAAGATTCTGTTCTATACCAACAAGCTTATTTACAACGCTTAGTAAATCCAGAAAATGCTTTGCCGACAGCACGAGTGTCATTTCTAGGGGCAAAGGGATCTTATTCACATCTTGCAAGCCGTAATTATTTTAGTCGCAAGCAAACCCAGCTAGTAGAAATAAGCTGCTCATCATTTCGAGATATTGTGAATGAAGTAGAAACGGGTCATGCTGATTATGGTGTTTTACCCATAGAAAATACCAGCTCAGGCTCAATCAATGAAGTTTACGACCTATTACAACACACCAGTTTATCGATTGTCGGGGAAATTACCCAACCGATAGAACATTGCTTATTAACCGCAGTTGATACTCAGCTTGAACGCATTGATACCCTTTACTCACATCCACAACCCCACCAACAATGTAGTGAATTCTTACATAGTATGGGAAAAATCAGTCAGCAATATTGCTCAAGTACTGCCGATGCCATGTTAACTGTCGCAGAACTTAAACAACCGAACATTGCTGCTATTGGTAATGCATCAAGTGGTGAGATCTATGGTTTAACGCCAATAAAAACCAATATTGCCAACCAACAAGAAAACTTTACTCGCTTTATTGTCGTTGCCCGTAAGCCCGTCAGCGTCACCTCTCTGATTCCAGCTAAAACAACACTCATTATGTCAACGGCGCAAGCTGCAGGCTCTCTTGTTGAATGTTTATTGGTGCTACGTAACGCTAAAATTAACATGACAAAACTTGAATCTCGCCCAGTGATCGGTAATCCATGGGAAGAAATGTTTTATGTTGATGTTGAAATTAATTTAAAAGATCCATTAATGCAGCAAGTATTAGACGATCTCACTCGCTTAACCCGCTTTATTAAAGTCTTAGGGTGTTACCCAAGTGAAAATGTGACGCCAACTGAAGTTGAGTTCGTCGAGTAATATGTATTGCATTAATTAGCCTGATTAAAAAAGCCCGCATCATGCCGATAGCGGGCTTTTTAGTTTTGGTTACAGCTTATCGGGCTTCAAGCCCTCTATTTACGTCGAGTTGAATCATTCGCCTGTCTAAGTAGTCCTTGGCTCTCGACTAAAAAATGTTGCGCATAATCACCAAACCAATGTTCTACCTGATCAAATGCTTGTTTAAACGCCGCTTTATCTTGGCGCTCTAGCATTTCAATCGCATCACCAAAACGTTGATGAAAACGTTTGATCATCGCTAAGTTCTGAGGCGCTGACATAATAATATCTGCGTACAATTGCGCGTCTTGAGCAAACAATCGTCCAACCATGGCTAATTCCAAGCGATAAATCGGCGAGCTTAGCGACATCAGTTGTTCTATTTTAGGATCTTCTTCGGCTAAATGAACCCCATAAACAAATGACGTAAAGTGGCGTAACGCCTGAATCAGAGTCATGCCTTGATCATGCTCAATCGCACTAATACGATTTAATGATGCGCCCCAAATTTGAATTTGTTCTAACAGCCATTGGTAACTTTCAGGCTGACGACCATCACAGTAAACCACCACTTGTTTAGCCAAACTTGGAATATCAGGACCAAACATCGGATGTAAACCAACAACAGGACCTTGATGCACTTCTAACATTGCTTGCAGTGGACCACTTTTAACTGATGTAAGATCGGTGAGAATACAATCTGGTGGTAACTGACCTAACTTGGCAATAATCGCTTCTGTCATATGAATAGGAACAGAAACAACCACCATCCCTGCATCATGTAATATTTCATCCGCTCGATGCCAATCATCACTGCCTAAAATACGTACCTGATAGCCAGATAGCTCAAACATTCGTTGAAATAATTGCCCTAATTGACCATAACCGCCCACAATAACAATCGGCCGTAATTGTGGATTTAAACACTTAAAACCAGAATCATTTTCACTTGAATACGATTCTCGCATGGTGCGTCGTAACACATCCTCAATCAGATCTGCAGGCACGCCTTTGGATTCAGCTTCTTGGCGACGAGATGCCAACATTGCTGCTTCACGATCAGGGGCATAAATAGGTAATCCATGCTGGCTTTTAACCACTCCAACTTGTTCAACTAACGCTAAACGGCGTGCTAATAACTCCACCATTTGACGATCAACATCGTCTATTTGATCTCTTAATATGCTTAACTCAGCAACCATGACTTTTGACACCCGTATTTATCCAGCTGCAACTATAATGCAAAGGGTTAGTTAATTCTATTTTGTAAAAATGGCACCAATTCTTGATGTGCCTTACGTAATAATTGCTCAGTAGTTTCCCAGCTAATACACGCATCGGTAATTGATACGCCATAAGCCATCTCTTGGAGAGGTAAATCTGCACTTTGATTACCTTCATTAAGATGACTTTCAATCATCAACCCAATAATTGAACGATTACCTTCACGAATTTGATGAATAGCATCAGTTGCGACTAATGGCTGGCGACGATAGTCTTTCAGGGAGTTAGCATGGCTACAATCAATCATTAGCGAAGGCGTAAGCCCTGATGTAGCCATTTCTGTTTCGCACTCAGTAACAGAGACTGAATCATAATTAGTTTGTTTGCCACCACGTAAAATAACATGACCGTCAGGATTCCCTTGTGTCGAAAGTAGAGCAACCTGACCATCTGGGTTAATTCCCATAAACTTATGCCCTGAAGCCACCGCTTGCATAGCATTAATTGCAGTCGCTAAATTACCATCGGTACCATTTTTAAAACCAACGGGGACTGATAAACCGCTCGCCATTTCACGGTGGGTTTGTGATTCAGTTGTCCTTGCACCAATAGCTGCCCAACTGAATAAATCCCCCAAATATTGAGGACTGATCGGATCAAGCGCTTCGGTGGCAACTGGAATCCCTGCTTCAACCAAATCAATTAATAATTGGCGTCCAATGTGTAGCCCTTCTTCGACTTCAAATGAACCATCAAGGTAGGGGTCATTGATTAATCCTTTCCAGCCTACGGTTGTACGCGGTTTTTCAAAATAAACCCGCATCACAATATAAAGTTGATCATCAAGTTCAGCGGCAAGTTGTTTTAATTTTTCGGCATACACTTTTGCTTGCTCAACGTCATGGATTGAACACGGCCCGCACACAACTAATAAACGGTGATCGCGATGATGAATAATGTCAGCAATCGTTTGACGTGACTGTTCAATAAATGCCAATGCTGTTTTTGATACTGCCATTTTTTGTTTTAGTTGAGCTGGCGTGATTAATACAGATTCGTCTGCAATATGAATATTGTTTAAGCCATCTTTTTCCATGAGTCATCCCTGCAAGTAATAGATATTCTGTCACCAACATAACAATTACACCGCCACTATTGCAACAGCTTGTAAACATAAAGTTCCAATCGTAAATATTTATTTACAAATAGTGTTATTAGGTCATTCTGATGGCCAATAATCGCTTATTTATCATTAGCAATTCGTTAAATAAAAAGTCACAACACCTATACCACATGAAAAATGTGCTTATATTAACAAATATCGATAAAAGTGATTATTGAACACTAATCCATATCACATTCATAACATTATCTTAAGAAGCAAAAAATTGAAACTATTACACTAGCCGTCATCTGGAAAATAGGATTCTTTTCGAATCGTCACATAACGTAGCGAGAATATATATGGCGTGGTTTTTACTTTGCGTAGCAGCCTTAATTGGTGGTTATTTCATTTATGGCAGCTTTATTGAGAAAGTTTTTGGTGTGAACGCTAATCGTCAAACCCCTGCTTATACCAAACAAGATGGGGTTGATTATGTTCCGATGTCTAACAGCAAAGTCTATTTAGTGCAGCTATTAAATATTGCTGGTGTCGGGCCAATCTTTGGTCCGATCATGGGCGCACTCTACGGCCCTGCGGCAATGTTATGGATTGTACTTGGCTGTATTTTTGCTGGCGCTGTTCATGATTATTTCTCAGGTATGCTTTCTGTCCGTAACGGTGGGGCATCAGTACCTACATTGACAGGACGCTACTTAGGTAACGGTGCAAAACATTTTATGAACATTTTTGCTATCGTACTGTTACTGCTTGTTGGGGTTGTCTTTGTCTCTGCACCCGCCGGAATGATCACAAACCTAATCAACGATCAAACTAATTTCACTGTCTCGATGACCACCATGGTAGTGATTATTTTTGCTTACTATATTCTTGCGACCATTGTACCCGTTGATAAAATTATTGGCCGTTTTTATCCTTTCTTTGGCGCATTACTGATTTTTATGTCGGTCGGTTTAATCACTGCCATTGGTATTTCAGATGAACACGAATTATTAGGGGGTTTTGAAATTAGCCATATGTTCACCAACATGAACCCTAATGACTTACCATTATGGCCAGCACTGTTTATTACCATTGCATGTGGCGCTATTTCAGGATTCCATGCGACTCAATCACCATTAATGGCTCGTTGTATTGAAAACGAACAAAATGGACGGTTTATCTTTTATGGTGCGATGATTGGAGAAGGTATTATCGCCTTAATCTGGTGTGCGTTGGCGTTATCATTCTTTGGCTCGATTGAAGCGTTATCTGAAGCCATTGCCAATGGTGGTCCTGGTAATGTGGTTTATAGCTCATCATTTGGCTTATTAGGTGTCTTCGGTGGCATCATTGCCTTCCTTGGGGTGGTTATTCTACCGATTACCTCTGGTGATACTGCGTTCCGTTCAAGTCGTTTAATTTTAGCTGAATATTTTAATATGGATCAAAAGCCATTACGTAATCGCTTATTAATGGCAATGCCACTGTTTGTTTTAGGCGCTATTCTGACTCAAGTCGACTTCGCGATTATTTGGCGTTATTTTGGCTTTGCTAACCAAACTACGGCAGTAATGATGTTATGGACGGCATCGGCTTACCTATTACGGCTTGATAAGCTGCACTGGGTCGCAACAATTCCAGCGATGTTCATGACCACAGTTTGTATCAGTTTTATTCTTAATAACGATCAACTTGGCTTTGGCTTACCGATGACAGTCTCAACGGTTGTAGCAATGATTGCGACAGGGTTTATCACGGTTATGATCATTAAAAAATCACAAGGAAAAGGCGTGATAGATATTGATGCTGATGACATTGAGCCCACCAATACACCGGTATCATCAAAAAGCTAATCCCAATACGAAGCTATCAATATAAAGCTATCAATACAAAAATAATAACAACATTAAAAAACCAGTGCTCGTCACTGGTTTTTTCATTATACCAATTCCATTAATTAAGTGGTCATCTTTCCAAAGCATTAGATTCCCTCTCGCCCTCGCGGGTACTCACTGTAGGGAATGACGAAAGAGATCATTAATTTAGTTCAGAAACTTATTGTGATTGGTATTACCTTAATTTATAGCCAAACCCTGATTTACAGCCAAAAAAAAGCCCACCATGAGGGTGGGCTTTTCGATAAACGTCAGACGCTTATGATTTCTTAGTAAGCTTCTCGCGGATACGTGCTGATTTACCAGAACGCTCACGTAGGTAGTACAACTTGGCACGACGTACTGCACCACGACGTTTAACAGTAATGCTATCAACTACTGGAGAGTGAGTTTGGAACGCACGCTCAACGCCTTCACCGTTCGAAATTTTACGAACAGTAAATGCTGAATGTAGACCACGGTTACGGATTGCGATTACAACGCCTTCAAAAGCCTGTAGACGCTCACGATCACCTTCTTTAACTTTAACTTGTACAACAACAGTGTCACCTGGTGCGAAAGTTGGTAGGTCTGTTTTTAGTTGCTCTTGCTCAAGAGCGTTAATGATGTTACTCATTTGATGTATACCCTAGAATAAACTGATACTAATTTAATTAAATACTTGCTTTATTTTCACGGATAAATTCCGCGAGCAAGAATTCCTGATCGTCAGTCAGAGCTAGGTTTTCCAAGATCTCAGGTCTTCTCAACCATGTACGGCCTAGCGATTGTTTTAATCGCCAGCGACTAATCTCTTTATGATTGCCAGACATTAATACCGAGGGTACTTCATGCCCGTCCAACAATTCAGGTCGTGTGTAATGAGGACAATCTAACCAACCATTTGCAAAAGAATCTTCTTCTGCTGACGCAAAATCACCCAGTACACCCGGAACAAACCGAACCACTGCATCAATCAGTGTCATGGCAGGTAACTCGCCACCCGTTAACACAAAATCACCGATAGACCATTCTTCGTCTACCTCTTGCTGGATAATGCGCTCATCAACCCCTTCGTAGCGACCACAAATAAGAATTAGATTCTTACTCTGTGCTAACTCCTCAACACCAGCTTGATCCAGCTTACGGCCTTGAGGGGAAAGGTAGATTACTTTAGCCTGACCTTTTGCAGACTTTTTGGCAGTGTGAATGGCATCGCGCAAAGGCTGCACCATCATTAACATACCCGGTCCGCCACCATACGGTCGATCATCCACCGTACGATGTTTGTCGTGCGTAAAATCACGAGGATTCCACGTATCAACACTCAAAAGGCCTTTTTTTACCGCCTGGCCTGTTACCCCATAGTTAGTAATGGTAGAGAACATTTCAGGAAAAAGACTGATGACTCCAACCCACATATGCCCACTCACTTATTTTACTAGAGGTTAAAACTCAGGATCCCAGTCAACTTCGATCCGCTGAGCAGTGCGATCAATCAACTTGATGACCTGCTCATCGAGGAACGGGATTAAACGTTCCTTCTGTCCAAAAGCATCTTTGAGATTCGCCTTAACAACTAACACATCGTTGGAACCTGTTTCCAGGATATCAGTAACTTTACCTAGGTCGTAACCTTCGGTAGTCACTACTGACATGCCAAACAATTCACGCCAGTAGAATTCTTCATCTGACAGTGCGGGTAGTTGATCAGCCAAAACTGCTACTTCTGCATTAGTGAAAACTTGAGCATCCTCGCGGATATCCATGCCTTCTAGCTTAGCAACAAGACCTTGGCCGTGGCGTTTCCATGATTCAACATGGATCTCCGTCCACTCACCTTTGATTTTAATCATCCAAGGGGTGTAGGAAAAAATACTTTCAGATTGTTCGGTGTAGGAAAAAACTTTGAGCCAACCCTTGATACCGTAGGTGGCACCCAGTTTACCGACAATAATGTGGTCTTGGTTTTTAATACTCATCGTTTTTCTCTGTACCTAAGTACTAATTAAGCTACAGCTTTAGCTGCATCTTTGATTAGTTTAGCAACACGATCAGTCGCGCAAGCGCCTTGACCTAACCAGTGGTTTACGCGATCAAGATCTAAACGTAAACGCTCTTCTTGACCCTTAGCTAGTGGGTTGAAGAAACCGATCTGCTCGATGTTTGCGCCGTCACGTGGAGCACGTGCGTCAGCAACAACGATTTGATAGAATGGACGCTTCTTAGCGCCGTGACGTGCCAAACGAATAGTTACCATATCGTCCTCTTTGCATTACTGTAAAATAAATGACCCCGCTATAATAACGAGGTCCGTGCCAAAATAAAGCCTCGGAATTTTACCCTTTGGGACGGCGAATGCAACTGCTTTAGTTACTTTTTCACCGCTTAAGTAGAATAAAAGCTTTAAAACCATTAAAAATCAGACTATTAGCGACCAGGGAACATTCCACCGCCGGGCATCATGCCTTTCATTTGACGCATCATATTCTTCATTCCACCCTTTTGCATCTTTTTCATCATCTTTTGCATCTGGGTAAATTGCTTCAATAGACGGTTTACATCTTGTACCTGAGTACCAGAACCTGCGGCAATACGTTTCTTTCGAGAGCCTTTAATTAGCTCAGGTCGAGCGCGTTCACCCTTGGTCATTGAATTGATGATTGCTTCCATTTGCATGAAAATTTTATCATCAACTTTATCTTTCATATCGCCAGGCAACTGCGACATACCCGGCAGTTTATCGAGCATGCCCATCATGCCGCCCATGTTTTTCATTTGCTGAAGCTGGCTACGGAAATCTTCAAGATCAAAACCTTTTTTGTCTTTAAATTTCTTAGCTAATTTTTCTGCTTCTTTTTTATCAACGTTACGTTCTAGATCTTCGATCAACGATAAAACGTCACCCATACCTAAAATACGGGAAGCAACACGATCAGGGTGGAATGGTTCTAGGGCATCGGTTTTTTCGCCAACACCTAAGAATTTAATTGGTTTACCCGTAATGTGACGTACAGATAACGCCGCACCACCACGTGCATCACCATCAACCTTGGTTAAAATAACACCGGTCAGTGGCAATGCATCATTAAAGGCTTTCGCTGTATTCGCCGCATCTTGACCTGTCATGGCATCAACCACGAACAAGGTTTCAACTGGGTTTAGCGCCTGATGGATGTCTTTGATCTCACCCATCATTTCTTCATCAACGTGCAAACGACCGGCGGTATCGACAATCACCACATCATAGAACTTGGTTTTACCGTGTTCTAATGCCGCTTTTACAATCGCTAATGGTTTTTGCTCAACGTTGGATGGGAAGAAATCAACACCAACATCTGTTGCAAGAGTTTCAAGCTGCTTGATCGCCGCAGGACGGTAAACGTCGGCAGAAACAACCAATACCTTCTTTTTATCACGCTCTTTTAATAGCTTACCTAATTTACCTACACTGGTGGTTTTACCCGCACCTTGTAGACCCGCCATTAAAATAACAGCCGGTGGTTGGCAGCTTAAATCAAGCGCTTCATTGCCTGCACCCATTACCGCTTCAAGCTCAGATTGAACAATCTTAATGAACTCTTGGCCTGGGGTTAGGCTTTTTGATACTTCAGTACCAACAGCACGCTCTTTTACGCGCTTAACAAATTCGCGAACAACAGGTAGCGCAACGTCGGCTTCGAGTAATGCCATCCGCACTTCACGCAAAGTATCCTTAATATTGTCATCCGTAAGACGACCACGGCCGCTGACATTTTTAAGCGTTCGCGATAAACGCTCGGTTAAATTTTCGAACATGTGGTGCTACTCGCTCGTTACGCAACTCAATCAAAAATTGCAAAATTATCAAAATTGCTACAAGTATACCGCAAAAAAGCTTGGTCTTTCATGTAAACCCACAGCTCTTTTTGGGATTACATTGGCGACTAAGGTTTGAGCAGGGTATAATTGTTGCTTCTAAATATTAAAATAGCTATTCGTTACTAAGGAACTATCTGGTTGACTATGGACATGTTAATTGCCATCCCTGCAGTAGGCTTTTATATCATCGCATTACTGCTTGTTGTCCCAGGGCTTGCTAACAATAATGGTATTAAAACCCAGCCAGTTTTTATTACTGCCGTTATTGCCATTGCCTTGCACTTACTATTGCTTAAGGATCTTATCCTTGGTGCGACAGGCCAAAACCTCAGCATCCTTAACGTTGCATCACTAATTAGCGTTATTGTTGCCAGTTTAACCACGCTTGCAATGTTAAAAATGCGGATCTGGTTCTTATTACCGATTGTTTATAGTTTCGCAGCCATAAACTTGTTTGCTGCAACCATGTTACCGGGTGCTTTTATTACCCATTTAGAGGCCCAACCGCAAACTTTAGTCCATATTTCTCTGGCACTGTTCTCATATTCAACCTTAATGATTGCCACGTTGTATGCCCTGCAACTGGCTTGGCTTGATCATAAATTAAAGCATAAAAAAAGCTTACAGATTAATCCTAACATTCCACCATTAATGATGGTAGAACGCCAACTTTTCAAGATCATTATCGTCGGTTATAGCTTATTAACCGTCACCCTGATCAGCGGCTACTTCTTTATTGGTGATATTATTGCTCAAGGCAAAACCCATAAAGCCATACTATCCTTACTTGCTTGGATAATTTACAGCGTATTACTATGGGGTCATTACCGCCAAGGTTGGCGAGGACGTAAAGTGGTTTGGTTTAGTTTAGCCGGTGCTTTTTTACTGACATTAGCCTATTTCGGTAGCCGATTTGTCAAAGAAATTATCATCGGTAGCTAGTTAACCTACTCCTGCCTATTTTATTGCTACACTTATTTTTATAATAGCGACTGTTTTATATATTATTGTTTGTTTATTCAATAACTAACAATACTTGCTTAATCTGTTAAGGACTGCCCCTTTTGGACCAAATTTCCACAAGCTTATTATTTGCTTTACTTGCTCTTATGATCGTCATTTCAGCTTACTTTTCAAGTTCTGAAACCGGAATGATGACCCTCAACCGTTATAAGTTACGCCACCTTGCCAGCCAAGGACATAAAGGGGCCCAGCGGGTAGAGAAACTTCTTTCACGTACCGACCGTTTACTGGGCTTAATATTGATTGGTAATAACCTCGTCAATATCATTGCATCAGCCATTGCTACTATCATTGGTATGCGCCTTTACGGTGATGCTGGTGTGGCTATTGCAACGGCGATATTAACGATTGTGATCCTCGTTTTTGCTGAAGTAACACCCAAAACAGTGGCAGCGCTATATCCAGAAAAAGTCTCTTACACTAGCAGTATCTTACTTAACATTTTAATGAAATTACTTTATCCATTAGTGTGGTTTGTAAACGGTATTACAAATGGTTTTCTGTTTATCTTACGCGTCAAAAAAGATGACAACACCAGTTCAAACATTAACTCTGAAGAATTACGTACCATTGTTAACGAAGCGGGTTCACTGATCCCTCGCCGTCATCAAGATATGTTGATCTCGATTCTTGATTTAGAAAATGTCACCGTTGAAGATTTAATGGTGCCACGCAGCGAAATTGCAGCAATCAATGTCAATGATGATTGGAAATCGATTGTGCGTCAGTTAAGCCATTCAGCACATGGGCGCATTGTCTTGTACCGCGATAGTATTGATGAAGTGGTTGGCATGCTACGGGTACGTGAGGCTTATCGCTTAATGATGGATAAGAATGATTTTAGTAAAGAAAACTTACTCCGTGCCGCCGATGAAGTGTATTTCATTCCAGAAGGCACACCGTTAAACATTCAATTACTGAAATTTCAGCGCAATAAAGAGCGTATTGGCTTAATTGTTGATGAATATGGTGACATTCAAGGTCTGATCACCGTTGAAGATATTCTAGAAGAGATTGTCGGGGAATTTACCACCTCAATTGCACCAACACTCGCTGAAGAAATAACCCAGCAAAAAGATGGTAGCTTGTTAATTGAAGGCAGTGCAAATATTCGAGATCTTAATAAAAGTTTAAATTGGAAGCTGCCGACTGATGGCCCTCGCACGTTAAACGGCTTTATTCTCGAACATTTGGAATATATTCCTGAAGAACAGTTCAAGGTGAATATTAGCGGCCACAAAATGGAAATAATTGAAGTTTCAGGCAATATGATTAAGTTAGTCAAGGTGTTACCGATGAACAGTAACCCAGAAAAAAATCCTGAAACAGATTCAGAACAAGAGCTAAATAGCCTTTAAATGCTCTAGCCTTACATAAATAGACACTTAAAATAAAATAGCCGCAGTGTGATTTAATTCACAATGCGGCTTTTTTAGCATTCAATATCAGCCGTTATTTTACCTGTAACTGCTGTAACATCGCTTCAGGTAACGCCAGCGTATCGTTTTTATTAACCTCGATACCGGCATTAATGATCGCCGTTGCAATTGCTTTGGCTTCTATTAACGAATGCATATTATAAGTACCACATTGATATTCATTAAGCTCAGGTATCTGATCTTGAGTTTCTACTGCCAACACATCGGCCATTGCCGCTAACCACGCAGTAGCAACCTGTTGCTCTGTCGGCGTGCCGATCAAACTCATATAAAAACCTGTACGGCACCCCATTGGTGAAATATCAATAATTTCAACAGTGGTCGAGTTTAAATGCTGGCGCATAAATCCCGCGTATAAATGCTCTAACGTATGGATACCGCGTTCACTGAGAATATCGGCATTAGGACGACAAAACCGTAAATCAAATACGGTGATGGTATCGCCACTAGGGGTTTGCATGGTCTTCGCTATCCGTACTGCAGGCGCATGCATTTTGGTATGATCGACAGTAAAGCTATCAAGTAATGGCATTGCTTTTCTCCTTGTCTTAAAAATAAATCCTAACACCTAATTACGGTGGTGCGTACAACAATTAACCTACCACCAACTTTTATTATCATCGAGCTCTTTTCGGCATTGTTTTAGTTGCCAGCCATAAGTTTTCGATTGCTGTTCGACTTTACGTGCAACTTTCATTAACCACGGTTTACGGCGATAAGTACCACGTTTATAGCCACCACGGCCATCGTGATAGGCTAAATATTGCCCGTACGCATCCCATTTTGAAATACCTAATTGGCGCTGGGTTGCGTTGGTATACCAACCCATAAATTGGATTGCATCGTCAAAACTACTGCGCGAACCACCATGTCCAGTCTGTTTCTGAAAATCCGACCATGCTGGATCTTGTGCCTGCGCATAGCCATAAGCACTACTGACTCGTCCCCATGGAATAAACCCAAGCACATAATCTTTAGGGGGGAGTGCATCATGACGATAGCTACTTTCTTGCTTCATCATTGCCATCACAACATTAATCGGCGTTCCCCATTTCTGTTGCATATCGACAGCATCTTCATACCAATCAGGATATTGACGAAAAATACTGCACAAATTGGATTGGTTACTTGGCGGGGGCGTCGCACAGCCACTGACAATTAAAGCCACAACTGTCAGTAACAATAACCGTACACGTAATCGCATTTGTTATCCTATTTAGTTAACACTTAGAAATTGAACAAAAAAAAGCTGACACTCACAAGAGTGTCAGCTTAATACGATGTCTTTTATTTGGTTAGCATCGGTATATCTACATCAACATCAGCAAAATAATCGGCTAAGAAATCATCGAACGAAAGTGTGTCACTTTGCTCAATCTGGCGTTGTTTAATTACCGATGCCGCGACTTCTTGCTCAAACGTCGATTGATCATAAAAGCGGAAATTTTGTTGGGCTAATTGATTAGCATGTACGGTAGCGTAATAATCCCCTAGAGGACCTATTCCTTGATAGGTTTTGATCTGTTCAAGTAGCTTGGCAGAAAACGTCAACTGAGGATCATCAATCCAAGTTAATAATCGCTGACACGTTTGCTGATATTTATCATTGCCATGTAAGCCATCCATGGTAACAGCAACTTGCTCTAATTCAGCAAACACGCGACGTCCCCATGTTTTTAAAAGTAGCTCTTCACCACCACACCCAATTTTAAGTTCCAATTGAGGATTACGGCCATCAACAACAACCTTATTCCAATTGTCACGCCAACACGCTAATTCACAATCAGTCATATCAGGAGAAGGCGTTAATGCAGCCCAGATTAAAAATAGATCTAAAAAACGAACCTGATCTTCATCAATACCAATGGGACTAAATGGGTTAACGTCTAATGAACGTACCTCAATGTACTCCACCCCTGCACGTTTTAATGCTTCTGATGGTTTTTCGCCACTTTTAGCTACACGTTTAGGCCTAATAGGAGCATACAATTCATTTTCTATTTGTAACACATGGCTATTTAACTGTTGACGTTTACCATCAACAACCACACCTAGCGTAGAAAACTCATCGGATGGTGTATGAATCGCACTATTAAGGCCGGTTAAATATTGATCAATACTATTAAAACCAATTTTTAACGAGCTTTGAGCATTATTGGTATAGCCTAGATCACTCAATCGCAATGCAGTCGCATTCTCTAAAAAGTAAGTCCCTTTGCCTACTTTTCCGAACGTGGCTTTAAGCGCTTCATTTTGAATGAATGAGCCACACATTGCAGGTGAAGAACCAAATAAATACGGAATTAACCAACCAAAACGGTAGTAGTTTCGAATTAAACCAAAGTACGCATCAGAAACGGAATCTTGGCGTTGCTGCTCAGTTTGGACACCAAACAAATTATCCCAAAAAACATCAGGAAAAGAGAAGTTAAAATGCACCCCAGAAATGATCTGCATCACGCTACCGTAACGACGCTTTAGTCCTTCACGGTAAAGGGTTTTCATTTGGCCGGTATTTGAACTGCCGTACTGCGCAAGTTCAATCTCATCCTGATCGCCAACAAAACATGGCATAGACATCGGCCATAAGCGCTCGCCAGCCATATGGCTTAATGAAAACTTATGGATATCGTCTAATTGTGCAAGTAGATCGTCAACATTACGAGAGACTGGCGTAATAAACTCTAATAAAGATTCCGCAAAATCAGTGGTGATCCATTTATTGGTTAATGCAGAACCTAAAGCAATAGGGTGTGGTAATGAAGATACTTGTAAGTCTTCTGTTATGCGTAAAGACTCACGCTCAAGACCACGCCCTAACTGTGTTAATGCTTCAGGATTTTGGGCAACCTGTTGCAACCTTTCGGAAAAAGTCATGAAGGTCATTCTCGTTTTTATCCAATTGAAGAAAACAGGGTAATCATTATTAAACAGGATTACCATGCTTTATAGTATTAATAATTGTGAAACATATTTACTACAGAGTAACAGCGTCTTGCTTAATCAAGACTGTTACTCCATAAGGTATTTTACTGATTAAGTACCAATTGGTGTACTGGTAAACCTAAGGTCTTTAATTGCGGTAATAGTGTCTTAGCATCACCAACAATAATGATTTGATAGTCCTTAGGGTTAAACCATTTATGCGCAAGCTTATCCATTTTAGCTTTAGTAATTGTAGCTACAATATGATTACGTTGAGCAACAAAATCTTGTGGTAAATCATAACTTAAAATTGTCCCCAACAACGCGGCTTTTTTCGCTGGCGTTTCGTAACTTAATGCATCTTGCTGACCAACAGCTAACCGCATAAATTTAACTTCTTTATCGGTTAAACCTGTGGTGCTCATACGCGTTAACTCTGCGATAAACTCTTTAATCGCGGGCAAAGTTGCATTAGCACGCACTTGTGCATAAAAACTCGCCATACCAATTTCACGCCCACCCGTTAAATAACCGCCAGCGCCATAGGTATAGCCTTTATCTTCACGTAAGTTTAAATTTAAACGACTATTAAAGTTACCCGCTAAATTAAAGTTCGCCAGTTGGGTTTTAAATAATTCACCGGTTGCATCATACGCCATCCCTTGACGTACTAAGCGCACAACGGTTTGTGGTGCATGAGGTTTATTCACTAACCAAATCGCTTGTTGTGATAAATGTGGCAACTTCGGTGTCATAAATACCGGTTTAGGTGCGCCTTTCCAAGACACCAACGGTGCTAAATCGGCCTTTAAATTCACTTGTTTAATATCACCAACAACCACAACATCAGCACCATTTGGGGTGTAATAACGGTGGTAGAAATCCTTAACATCTTGCAATGTGATCGCGTTAATTGATGCTTGCGTTCCTTCGGCTGGGCGACTAAAGATCGTACCTTTAAACAACACATCACGCGTCGCTTGATTAGCTAACCATTCTGCACTTTGATGTTCGTAAACAATGCCTTCTAACATTTGTTTTTTCAAACGCTTGAAATCAGACTCAGTGAATATAGGTTGCAGTAACCGTTGCTCAAATAAAGCCAAAGTTTGAGGTAAATGTTTGGTTAACGTATTGAGTGTGATTGTGGTGCCATAAAGCCCAGCATTGACCGTAATGCTACTGCCTAGCGTATCAAGTTGAGAGGCCATCTCTTCCGCGGTTAATTTTGCGGTGCCTTCATTCATCATTGCAGCGGTTAATTGTGCTAGCCCTGCTTTTCCTTCAGGCTCAACTCGACGCCCAGCAGGCACACTTAGCTGCAAAGTAATGGTTGGCGTTTCTTTATATTCGGTACCAATAACCTTAATGCCATTAGCTAACGTAAATTCATACAAGCTTGGCATCACCGCTTTAACGGGGGTCGATGCTTGTGGCATGACGTTACGATCAAAGTTATCAGTGACACTACGATAGGCTAAATCTTGTTCTTTTATTTTATTATGAGCTGATAAATGACGTGGTGCTGGAGTAAAGTTTGGCTTCGCTGCTTGTAATTGTAATTGCCCTTTCGGCACTACACTTAAACTCACACTTGGCTGCTGGTATAGGTATTTATTGTAAGCTGCCATCACACTATCAGTCGTGACGCGATTAACATTCGCCAGCTCGGTGGATAAATAATTAGGGTTACCAAAAAAAGTTTGATAAGCCGCTAATTGTGATACTTTGCCAGCCACGCTTTGTAAGCCATAAATAGCACTTGCAGCAACAGAGCCTTTAATTTCATTTAATTGTTGTGGGTTAATGCCTTGGGTTTCAATACCATTAACTACCGCCATCACTTTGGTACGTAGTTGACTTAAATTGCCATTATTACCACTTGGTGCCATCGCATACACATACATAGTACACGCGAGTTCAGCACAATCTTGAAAGGCTCCAGCATCAACAGCTTCACCAGTCTTGACTAACTTTTGATACAGTAAGCTATTGGTTCCACTACCAATAACTTGTCCAAGCATATCCAGTGATGACTGATCTTTTGCGCCTAAATAAGCAGTCGGCCACCCCATCATTAGCATCGGTTGCTGAATATTATCTTCAAGGGTAATAAAGCGATTATGCGCTAATTTTGCTGGCTGTTTAGGGGCATTTTTTACTTCAGGACCACGTGGGATCGAACCGAAATATTTATTGATCCATGCTAATGTCTGGGCTTTATTAATATCACCACCAATGGTTAAGGTCGCGTTATTCGGTCCATACCAACGAAGGAAAAAGGCTTTAAGATCGTTAACATCAACGCGATCTAGATCTTCTACATAACCAATTGTTTGCCATGAATATGGGTGGCTACGTGGGTACAAAGCTTCAGCCATTTTTTCATAAATCAGCCCATAAGGACGATTTTCAAAATTCTGAGCACGTTCATTTTTAACCGTTGAACGCTGAATTTCAAATTTGCGCTGTGATACCGCATCCAATAAAAACCCCATGCGGTCAGATTCTAACCACAGTACTTTTTGGAGTTGGTTGGCCGGTACGGTTTCATAATAATTTGTGCGATCGCGGTTAGTACTGCCATTAAGATTACCGCCCGCTTCTGTGATCAATTTAAAATGCTGCTGATCACCCACATGCTTTGAACCTTGGAACATCATATGTTCAAAGAAATGGGCAAAACCAGACTTCCCTTGCTGTTCACGCGCAGAGCCAACATGATAAGTGACATCGACATTAACTAAAGGATCAGAATCATCCGGCGATAAAATAACCGTTAAGCCATTGGCTAATTGATATTTGCTATACGGAATCACCGCTTTACCTGATACCGCTTTGACTTGCTCAATAAACGTAACCTCTTGCGGTAAGTTATCATTTACAGCATCATGCTCTCGCCATTGACTACAACCCGCTAATGACAGCAATGCAGCACTTAAGACCCACTTTTGCACGTTAATATATTCCTTACACTGATAATCCGGGAAAGAGTCCTATCACAATCGCAGCTAACGCAACATAGCGGAGCATTTTCCCAATAAAAATAGCAGTAGCACACCACCAAAAATGCATTCGCAACCATCCAGCCGCTAAGCATAATGGATCACCAATAATTGGCATCCAGCTTAAGAATAAACTCCAGTAACCGTATTTCTTTAACCATAATAATGCTTTATTACTTTGTTTATTCTCAGCAGTTTTATCGGGAAGCAACAAACCTAACCAATAATTGGTCAAACCACCAAGGGTATTACCTACCGTTACCACCGCTACAATTTGCCAAACTGGATTATCACCCATCTTTAAAGCGGCGATTAAATTGGCTTCAGAGCCACCAGGTAATAAGGTTGCACTTAAAAAACCAGTCGCAAACAGGACCCATAACCCAAGATCGCCATTCATTAATTCTGTCATCGAGCTGTTATCTCATAAATTGATGCATAAAGATCCAATGCTGCTCAAACCCCTAGCTACCATAGTACAAATTATTCGGTTTGGATAATAATACCTAGCCTATTAATACACCGTTATTGAATCTTTTATTTAACGTCGCAACATAGTTATAGCAAGGTTGCCAAGCTCAAGACCTTGGTGCTATAGGCGACATATTTATAAATGAAAACCGAGAAATGATAGCGAGATTAAAATTGAGGTATAAAAAAAGCCCAGCCTAAGCTGAGCTTTTAAATGATGGTGCGCGCGGGAGGATTCGAACCTCCGACCGCCTGGTTCGT
>SAMEA5043655__coassemble_69_pt1 | contig 25027 bp, 19 predicted proteins | sample SAMEA5043655__metabat2_low_PE_001 | metagenome-assembled genome bin SAMEA5043655 (sample SAMEA5043655) | Gadus morhua
GATACGGAATGACATTATTTTGTTGATGTCTCTATTATTAAAGCGCTCTTAGGAGCGCTTTTTTTTATGGTTGTTTTTTGTGTCTTATTATTGAGATAGATTAAACTACAAAGTGTGATATAGCGCATATTTTTCATCGAAAATTAGGTTTCCCGACTAGTTTTAAGTATAGACCTCTGCAATTTAAGAGAGGGAATACAAAAGCGAAAGCGTTCAGTAAGGGGAAACTGCATATGATGAAGACATTTTATTTTTTTTGGTTATTTATCTTAAGCTTATTTAGTGTTAACTCTGTTGCGGATGATATTACTGAGTTTGATTATCCCTTCTTATTAGGTAATTGGTATTGGTTTAGTAATCAACAAGACGGGATAGAAAGTGAAGGGGAAAAATATCGAGCAATGCATGTGATGTTCAAATCAGATTATCAATTTGCAATGCGGTTATTACGAACAGATGGCAAAGTGGAACAATGGACAGGCGATTATGATATTGATGATACCAATATTACGTTTATTTCCTCGAATGAAGATGATCAAATGCACACCTATTTACTCAACTATAATCGTTTTGTTCTTGATGGCGCACATTTTACTAAACTGGCCCCTGAAAATTTAGCAGGTAATTGGCGCACTAAAACGATTTCAGGACAAGATGTTGCTGATAATATAGCTGAGTTTGCATTATCTTTGCGTCCGGACTTTTTATTTTCAGCTGAGATCTCTAACCAAGCGGGTAAAACGAAAGAGCACCGTGGTGTGTATTATTTAGAAGATGATCAAATTGTCTTGTTATATGAAGAAGGTCAACATGACAGTCATTTTGTTTTGAATGGACAGAATACATTAACGCTGAGTAATAAACATTTTGGTATGGAAGCAATATTAAACAGAGAATAATGTCAGCAGAGAGTAATAGCTACGATATATGATGATCAGTGTTGATGATGGTGTAGAGAAGTAAAAAAGCGAACAATAGCTGTTCGCTTTTTTTGTTTATAGATATCGTTGAGAACTATTCGTTAACGAGTTGGAAAGCTGTCCGTAGTTGATCAAGATAGTTTTCATCCCGACAAATACTTTTTCCTGGCTCGTCTGAAATTTTAGCAACAGGTCGACCTTCACATTCAGTGAGTTTTAAAACAACATTTAGTGTTTTAACATCAGGCAAATCACAGGTTAGTTGTGTACCAATACCAAAACTTACATTGATATGATCATTAAAGTGTTTATAAATCACCAATGCTTTATCAAGTGTTAGGCTATCTGAAAATACTAAAGATTTCGTTTTTGGATCAATACCTAAAGATTTATAGTGCGCAATGGCTTTTTCACCCCAAGAAATAGGATCACCACTATCATGGCGTAAGCCAATAAAACGCTCAGAAAGGCGTTGATCGAAGTCGCGCAAGAATGCATCCATATTGATACAGTCTGTTAATGCAATACCTAAATCGTGAGGATACTCTTGCAACCAGCGATTAAGTGCCAGTTGTTGAGAGTCGGCTAACTCGCCAGAAAGCTGTTGATGTGCTTGGAACCATTCATGTGCTTGAGTACCAACAGGTGTTAAACCGCGCGTATAAGCAAGGTAATAGTTTGACGTGCCTTTAAATTCAGGCATGTTGTCTTTTAAATAATCAACAACATGGTGGTGAACATCTTTTGAAAAACGGCGACGAGTACCAAAATCGACTAACGAAAACTGGCTTAAATCACAATTTTTTGCATCATGATAGAAGCGTTCAATTTTTGTTTTTAACTGCTCAATTGCTATCGCTGTTGTTGCTTGCGGATAAAGATGTTTACAACGAACTTCACAGATAATGGCAAGTAATGGTACCTCCCATAAAATGATATCAAGCCATGTACCACGAATAGTGATTGCTAATTGATCACCTGAGATATCGACGTCAACATCATCCGCATTAAGCTTAAAATCTTTTAAAAACGCAAGGTAATCGGCATGGAAAAAAGTTAGAGTCGATAAAAAATCGAGTTCACCTGAGGTGAAAGATAAGGTCGCAATGTGATCAATTTGTGCTTTAATTTCAGCAGCATAAGGACGTAGGTCTTCTTCGCTGCGGCAATGAAATTCTGCCACGGCTTCAACGCCTGGGTATTGATGAAATACTGCTTGTTGCATATGAAGTTTATAAGCATCAGTATCAAGCAGGGAGTCTATAACCCCATTATTGTGTCTGTTATTATTCATATCTGGTAGTAGATACTCAAATTAATAAATCTAAAGAATTTATTTTTATAATTATAGGATCTTTAAATTCAATGTCTTGGACATGGTTTATAAGGTTTAGTAAATAAATAACTAAACTATTTAACTGGTGTGAGATTGTGACCTAAGAGGTGAACAAGGTCAAGGAATATCAAGTTTACTCATTGTGACTGTTGCATTAATCATCTTGACGTGTATTGCTATTAAAATACGTAAACGATTACGTTAGTGATAATAAAGAGTGTCTATTAATTTATGCTTGAAAAGTGTTATTGGTGACACAATATTATTACATAACAGTCAACATTAATCGGTAGCTCGTGCATGCAGCATTTGAGCGAATCATAAAGGATATAAAAATAATGACAGAACATTCTACTGTGACTCAACCTGCGGCAAAATATCGTTCAGACTATCGCGCACCTGATTACACCATTACTGATACTGATTTGACATTTGACCTTCATGATACCAAAACAACGGTTGTTGCAATCAGCCATGTTGTATGTCTTAGTGAGCAAGCGAATGCTGAACTGGTCTTAGACGGTGATGATTTGACATTGATTAGTGTGAGTGTGAATGGTCAAGCGTGGGCAGATTACCACCAGCAGTCAGGCCATTTGACGTTAACAAATCTTCCTGCTGATTTTGAATTGGCTATTACGACTGAAATTAATCCAGAAGCCAATACCTTACTTGAAGGTCTATATAAATCAGGTGGTGGCTTCTGTACTCAGTGTGAAGCTGAAGGTTTCCGTCGTATTACGTTTTATTTAGATCGTCCTGATGTTTTAGCGCGTTTCACCACTAAAGTTATTGCAGATAAAGCAGCGTTTCCTTACATGCTAAGTAATGGTAATCGCATTGCAGAAGGTGAACTTGATAATGGTCGCCATTGGGTTCAGTGGCAAGACCCATTCCCAAAACCATCTTACTTATTTGCACTTGTTGCGGGTGATTTTGATGTATTACGTGACACGTTCACTACCATGAGTGGTCGTGATGTTGCGTTAGAAATTTTTGTCGATAAAGGCAATCTTGATCGTGCTGATTATGCGATGGCGTCCCTTAAAAACTCAATGAAGTGGGATGAAGAGCGTTTCGGTCTTGAATACGATCTTGATATCTACATGATTGTGGCGGTTGATTTCTTCAATATGGGTGCGATGGAGAATAAAGGCCTGAATGTCTTTAACTCTAAATTTGTATTGGCGAATCCAAATACTGCTACTGACACTGATTATCAAGGTATTGAAGCGGTTATTGGTCATGAGTATTTCCACAACTGGACAGGCAACCGTGTTACTTGTCGTGATTGGTTCCAATTAAGCTTAAAAGAAGGCTTAACGGTTTTCCGTGATCAAGAGTTCTCTTCAGATTTAGGCTCTCGACCTGTTAACCGTATTGCGAATGTCCGTATTGTTCGTGGTCCACAATTTGCTGAAGATCGCGGCCCAATGTCACACCCAATTCGTCCTGAAAAAGTGATTCAGATGAATAATTTCTATACGCTAACTGTGTATGAAAAGGGCAGTGAAGTGATCCGTATGCTGCATACTTTATTGGGTGAAGCAAATTTCCAAGCAGGCATGAAGCTATACTTTGAGCGCCATGATGGTACAGCAGCAACCTGTGATGATTTTGCACAAGCAATGGAAGATGCATCAGGGATTGATTTAAGTCGTTTCCGTCGTTGGTATAGCCAAGCAGGTACACCAGTTGTTAGTGTCTCAACGGCTTATGACGCTGACGCTAAGAGTTACGCTGTCACTATTAAGCAGCAAACCCCACCAACAGCCGAGCAAGTTGAAAAGCAGCCACTGCATATTCCGTTTGATATTGAATTATACGATAGTAAAGGCGAAGTCATTGGCTTACAAATCAATGGCGAAACAGTACATAACGTACTTGATGTAAAAGAAGCCGAGCAAACATTTGTATTTGATAATGTTGCAGAGCAGCCTGTTATCTCAATGCTACGTGAATTTTCAGCGCCAGTGATTTTAGAATATAACTACACCGACGATGAACTTATATTTCTAATGGTAAATGCATCAAATGAATTCGCTCGTTGGGATGCGGGTCAGATGCTATTGGCTAAATATATTCGCCAAAATGTTGAGCAAGTACAACAAGGTCACAGTGTAACGTTACCCGATGCGGTGATTGATGCGTTCCGTGGTGCATTACTGGATGAAAACCTTGATCCAGCCTTTATTGCTGAAATGCTAACCCTGCCAAGTGAGAATGAAATTGCGGGTTGGTACACAACCGTTGATGTTGATGCGATCAACCAGGTTGTGGGGGCATTTACACGACTACTTGCTGCTGAAATGGAAGATGAGTTGAGTGCGATTTATCATAGCTTAACGCAAGGTAGCTATAGCTTAGATCATGCGGCAATGGCACAACGTGCACTGCGTAATAAATGTTTGTCATACCTAGCATATACTACCCAAGGTGAAGTACTTGTTGCTGCGCAATATAAAGCGGCTGACAACATGACGGATACGATGGCTGCAATGTCAGCGGCTAATAATGCGCAACTTGATTGTCGTGCTGCGCAAATGGCTGATTTCAGCGACAAATGGAGCCATGATGGCTTAGTGATGGATAAATGGTTTATGTTGCAAGGTACAAACCCTGCGGCAGATGCATTAGAAAATGTGCGTAATACCATGAATCATCCAACATTTAGTCTGAAAAACCCTAACCGTACTCGTAGTTTAGTCGCAGGGTTTAGTGCCAATAATCCGGTACATTTTCATGCAAAAGACGGTTCAGGTTATGCGTTCTTAACTGAGATTTTAGAGATTTTAAACACCAGTAATCCACAAGTTGCAGCGCGTTTAATTGAGCCGTTACTTAAACTTCGCCAATATGATGCGAGTCGTCAGCAATTGATGCGTCAACAACTTGAAAAGTTAGCCGCAATGGATAATTTGGCGAAAGACTTGTTTGAAAAAGTACAAAAAGCACTTGTTTAAAAACGCTTATTTAAAGTTAATGCGTTAATGATTTAAAACGTGATTAAGTAAAGCCAGTGACTAATAATAGTGACTGGCTTTTATTTTATGTTATTGTTTTAAATATTTTTAATGGTCATCTCAAACAGTTCGATAGAGGTTAACTAGCGATGCGCAGTTTTACGTTTAACGTTAATATTAGCTACAATACCTTCCTACAGCACTATTCTGGTACTGCAAGTAGTGTCGTGGTATTAACCGATACTGGATTGAAGCTTCAACTTCCTGCGGTGAGATTACGTGGTTTTTTAACCCATGCAGGTATCATGGGGAAATTTCGTGTCTTAGTAAATAACGATAACAAATTCGAGACTATTGAACGTATTTAGCTTAATTCCCGCCTAAAAACCCCCGTCACCAGCATCAAACTCTATACTTATCAGTATAATTATAAAGATGTTGGAGCATATGTATGACTGCACCCGACAATATCGTCCCCGTTTTACTGGAAAAAGTGTATGGCTTAATTGCCGAAAAAGTAAATCCTGCCCAATGTGCTTTAGTGATGACATTAGCTCAGCAATTATTGGGGCAATTGGCTGATGATGATTTATTACACCGTAACGAGTCGGATCTTTATGGTGCTGTATTGAGTTTATGGCAACACTTAGTCGCAAACCAACCATCTCAGATCTCAGTAAGCGTCTACAATCCAAGTGTTAGCCTTCATGGCTGGAAATCAACCCATACAGTGGTTGAGATAGTGACACCTGATCAGCCCTTTTTAGTCGATTCTATTCGTATGGTATTAGACCGACTCGGTATAACGAGTCACTTAATGCTTAATGGCCCGTATCGTTTTCAACGCGATGATAATGGACAGATTGTTAAAGCTTGTAGTGATGATGGTGACCAACAAACCTTGTTTCATATTGAAGTTGATCGTTTACCGACAAAAGCAGAAATTGCACAATTAAAACGAGAGTTAACCACTTTATTAAAAGATATTACGCTGGTGGTACGTGATTGGCAGCCAATGCAACAAAAATTACTTCAAATCGCGGCTGAATTACAAGATCACGATTTACCTATTTCAGCAGTGCATTGCCAAGAAGCCCTTGAATTTATTAATTGGCTAACAAGGCATAATTTTACCTTTATGGGGTATCACACTTACGATCTTACTGTGGTCGATGGTGATTATGAACTAACACCGGTTAAGCAGAGTGGCTTAGGGTTACTGATTAAAACGACCTCCGCTGCTTCATTTCGATTATCAAGCCTTCCTGAATCGGCACGTATTGAAGCTCACAAACCCGAAGTGCTTATTCTGACGAAGAGTAATGGTAAATCACGCATTCATCGTCCAGCTTATATTGATTATATCGGCATAAAACGATTTGATTCTCAGGGCAATATTATTGGTGAGCATCGATTTATTGGTTTATATGCTTCAAGTGCTTACCATCAAACCGTAAGTAATATCCCGTTAATACGTAATCGTGTCAGTCGTATATTACAGGCTAGTGGATATTCACCAGGATCTCATTCGTGGAAAGCGCTCAATAATATATTAGAAACCTATCCTCGAGATGAGCTTATTCAAGCCAATGAAAATGAAATGTTAGCGGTGGGTATGGGAGTAGTACGAATGCAAGATCGTGATTTATTACGGTTGTTTATTCGACGTGATCCCTTTGGTCGATTTTTCTCATGCATGGTCTATGTCAGTAAAGAGCGTTATAACACTGAGCTAAGACGAAAAACACAACAGATATTGAAAATGTACCTTGGATCTAATGAGGATGTTGAGTTCACCACGTTTTTTTCAGAAAGTCGGTTAGCACGAACGCATTATATTGTACGAGTTGCTAATAATAATAGTGATATTGATGCTAAAGCGATTGAACATAATTTGGTGGAAGTGGCTTTGTTGTGGGAAGACAGGTTAACGCATGCTTTAGTGGCAAACCTCGGTGAAAGTAAAGGTATCGCAGTGGCAAAAAATTATGCCAATGCATTTTCTCGATCTTATAAAGAACAAATGTTACCAGGTTACGCTGTTGCCGATGTACTGCAATTAGAACGATTGAGTGATAGTAATAAACTTGGCATGCTCTTTTACCGACCACAAGAAGAAGCTGCAGATTCTTGTGTGGTTAAATTAAAGCTTTTTCATCGCACTCAACCTATCTACCTTTCTGATGTGATGCCGATGTTGGAAAACTTAGGGTTACGTGTCGTTGGTGAATCGCCATATCAAGTTATCACTGCCAATAATATTGTTTACTGGGTGCTTGATTTTTCAATGTTACATAGCCGTCGTGGTGGTATTGATTTAACAGAAGCCAGAGATCGGTTTCAAAATGCATTTGCAGATATTTGGCAGGGAACCCTTGAGAGTGATGGGTTTAATCGGTTGGTGCTTAATGCGGGATTAACGGGGCGGGAAGTGACTATTTTGCGTTGCTATGCGCGTTATATGCGTCAAGTAGGGTTTCCCTTTAGCCAGCAATATATTGAAGACACGTTAACGTACCATAATGATATTGCATGCGATTTAGTAAGGCTGTTTCAATTACGCTTTAACACAAAATGCCATCATTCCGCCCAAAGTGAACAAGTGTTAATTTCAAAATTGGAGCAAAAGTTAGAATTAGTTGAAAGTTTAGATGACGATCGTATTATTCGGCGTTATATCGATATGATTTCAGCGACAGTTCGAACTAATTATTATCAACATGATAATGACCACCAGCCTAAGCATTGTTTAGCCATAAAACTATTGCCCACTCAAATTCCTGATATTCCAGCACCGATTCCGATGTTTGAAATTTTCGTATATGCGCCTGATGTTGAGGGCGTACATTTACGGGCAGGTAAAATTGCACGTGGAGGACTACGGTGGTCGGATAGACAAGAAGATTTTAGAACAGAAATTTTAGGCTTAGTGAAAGCGCAGCAAGTCAAAAATACCGTAATCGTGCCAGTGGGAGCAAAAGGCGGTTTTGTGTGTAAGCGGCAGCTACAATTAAAAACACGTGAAGAAGTGACTCAAGAAGGGATGCGTTGTTATCAATATTTCATAGAAGCACTGCTTGATGTTACTGATAATATTATTGATGGTAAGGTTATAGCGCCTTCTGATGTGCGTTGTCATGATGACGATGATCCTTATCTTGTTGTCGCAGCAGATAAAGGGACCGCCACTTTTTCTGATTTAGCTAATTCAATTTCTGCAGCTTATCAATTCTGGTTAGGGGATGCCTTTGCATCTGGGGGATCACATGGTTATGACCATAAACAAATGGGTATTACGGCTAAAGGGGGATGGGAGTCAGTTAAACGGCATTTTCGTGAATTAGGGATTAACTGCCAAGAAACCTCATTTTCTTGTGTTGCGATTGGCGATATGGCAGGTGATGTGTTTGGCAATGGTATGTTGCGCTCGCCCCATGTTTGTTTGATAGCGGCTTTTAATCATCAACATATCTTTATTGATCCAACGCCAGATGAACAAGTTAGTTATCAAGAAAGACAACGGTTATTTGAACTGCCACGTTCTCATTGGGAAGATTATAATTTAGCGCTTATTTCTGCTGGTGGCGGTGTGTTTTCTCGGCGTAGTAAGGCGATTAAATTAACCCCTGAAATTAAAAAAATACTGCGAACTAAAAAACATAGCTGTACCCCGAATGAATTGATTCAATTGATTTTGATGATGGATGTCGATCTGTTGTGGAATGGCGGTATTGGAACTTATGTCAAAGCCGAATCAGAATCAAACACGGATGTAGGCGATCGTGCGAATGATGGTTTACGAATTAATGGACATCAATTAAAAGCAAAGATTGTAGGGGAAGGCGGTAATCTAGGTTTAACCCAATTAGGACGAATTGAGTATGCCAAACAGGGAGGGCGAGTTAATTGTGATTTTATTGATAATGTTGGAGGGGTTGATTGCTCTGATAATGAAGTAAATATAAAAATCTTATTAAATAACCTCGTGGTTGAAGGCGATCTAACTTATAAGCAGCGTAATGTGTTGTTGGATAAAATGGAAAAAGAGGTCAGTGAACAAGTATTAGCTGATGTTTATTGCCAAAGTGAATCAATATCTGTGACTCAATATCAACAAACCACATTACTGAAAGAACAAATTCGGTTTATTCATCATTTAGAGCGAACGGGGAAATTGGATCGGTGTCTGGAGTATTTGCCTGATGATGAAACGTTAATTGAGCGAGAAAAAGCAGGGATTGGTCTTACGCGCCCAGAATTATCGGTGCTGGTGGCTTATGGGAAAATAGTCTTAAAGCAACAATTAGAAAGTGACGATATAGCCAATGATACTTTTCATCGTCATCAGTTAGCGACTTATTTCCCGTCAGCATTACAACGCTATCGTCAACAAATGAACCATCACCCATTAACGACAGAGATTATAGCGACAGCATTAGCAAATCAGATGTCAAATGAAATGGGGTGTAATTTTGTCACTCGATTACAAGAAGAAACCGGATCATCAATAACTGATATTACATCAGCGTATGTTGTAGGACGTGAAATTTTCAGCTTTCCTAAATTATATACGGCCATTCGACAGCTCGATAATCACGTAACGGCTGAGACACAATACGATATGCTTTTTCAATGTCGGCGCATGTTGCGTCGAATAACACGGTGGCTATTACGTAATCGAGATAGAACTTTAACGATAGAGCAGCAGATCAGTTTCTATACACCCCATATTATTGACTTACATGAAAACTTAGAACGTTACCTTGTCACCGATGAGGTGAAAGAGCATCAACAACAAGCCCAGCAATTGATAACTGTCGGTGTGCCTCAAACGTTGGCTAATGATATTGTGCGATTATCGAGTTTGTATTGTGCGATGGATATTGGCCAAATAGCACAACAACATCCATCTCAAGCGTTTAGCCATATTGCACAAGTGTATTTTATTCTGGGTGTTGATTTGTCGCTACATTGGTTTTTAAAGCAAATTAATAATCAACCGGTAGAGAATCATTGGCAAGCATTAGCCCGCGCTTCATTTAGAGAAGAGCTTGATTGGCAACAACGGCAACTTACTATTTCTGTTATTCAAAATACAGCATCTCAACCAGAAGACTGTGTTCAACAATGGGTTGCTCAACATCCGGTGCCGATTCAACGTTGGGAGGGCGTATTAACCGAATTTAAAATAGGGACCGTGCATGAATTTGCTAAATTTGCGGTCGCATTAAGGGAGCTAACATTATTAAATATTTATTCTAAGTCGATAAAATAACACCATAAAGTAACAATAATGTTGTGAGTTGTGTTTTATTTTGAAGGTGAAACGTTTCACTATGGTTTTTTCACCAATTAGTAACGAAAACGTTTGCTTAAAAAGGAAATTATTTTAAATAAGAGCTATTTATAACTCATTGTAAATATTGATATAAAATATAAGCCTCTGTTTTGTTGATGATAATCAAATGAATAGGGATTGTATTTGACGGTATAACTGTGAATAATACCACCCCGTTTACACGGGATTTTTAATGGAGTTATAATGTTATATCGCATCGCACGATCCGCTATTTTCCAGCTGGATGCAGAAAAAGCACACGACCTCGCTATTCAAAACTTTTCTCGCTTTACTGGTACTCCACTTGATCTCTTTTATCGTCAACATGTTCCTGAACGTCCTGTTGAAGTGATGGGTCTTACGTTTAAAAATCCTGTAGGTTTGGCCGCTGGCCTTGATAAAAACGGTGAGTGCATTGATGCATTTGGCGCAATGGGATTTGGTTTCGTTGAAGTCGGTACCGTAACACCACGCCCTCAGTCGGGTAATGATAAACCACGTTTATTTCGTTTAATTCCTGCTGAAGGCATTATTAACCGTTTCGGTTTTAATAACTTAGGTGTAGATAATCTGGTCGAGAATGTAAAGAAATCGACCTATGACGGTGTTATTGGTATTAACATCGGTAAAAATAAAGATACCCCAATTGAAAAGGGTGCTGAAGATTATCTGATTTGTATGGAAAAGGTCTATCAGTACGCTGGCTATATCGCAGTTAATATTTCATCACCTAATACACCGGGATTACGTTCGCTACAATACGGTGAAGCATTGGATGATTTATTAGCGCAACTAAAACAAAAGCAAATCGAGCTTGCTGACATACACGGTAAGTATGTTCCGTTAGCCCTTAAGATCGCCCCCGATCTTGATGATCAAGAAATTATTCAGGTTTGTGAATCACTTATTCGCAATAAGATTGATGGTGTTATTGGTACGAATACAACATTAGATCGTACTTTGGTTGAGGGTATGGATCATTGTGATGAAATGGGAGGGCTAAGTGGCCGTCCATTACAAAATAAGAGTACTGATGTTATTCGTAAAATGGCGATTGCTCTAGATGGTGCATTACCGATCATTGGTGTGGGTGGTATTGATTCAGCAATGGCTGCGCGTGAAAAGATGCAAGCAGGAGCGCAATTGGTACAAGTCTATACGGGCTTTATTTATCACGGCCCACGACTAGTAAAAGACATTGTTAACGGTCTTTAATGTAACCGTATGATGTAATAAGACGATTAGTTATTTAGCCAAATTGAATGTGGTATTCAATTTGGCTTTTTTATATCTGTAAATTAACACCCACCAATTTTTGTTAAACACTTCAACGCAACGTTGCTGGTGGTCTTAAAGAGAGACAAGAAGATAAGTACTATTCCATTTATTCCACAGTGGCTTATTTCAACAAAAAAACGGTGAGAAAGTGTTACGCTTTTATTCTTTATATCTATAAAAAATAAACTTAAATATTTAAAATCAATTAATTAAAGATTGTTTCCCTGAGTGGTTAATTGTTTTTATGATAATTTTTGATGTAATAAATACCTGATTAGAGCCTATTGTTTCCTTGTGAGAATAGTGTTGAGAGGTAGGATAGGGAAGTTTTGGTGGCAAATATTTACGCTGTATTTATGTTCAAATAACGGGGATAGAATGTTGATAGGGAATCAAAGGCTGATTTTTTCACCTAATTAGTGAATTGATTGTGGTAAAAACGAGGTATTTAATGTGATTTAAGTTATAATTCGACGCAATATTAGTGTGAAAAGAACGCCATGAATCAATATTTAGCGATTACTTCCCGCGGCCTAGAAAACTTGCTTGCGGATGAACTAGAACAATTAGGTGCACAAAACATTCAAGTTGTGCATGCCGGTGTCCGTTTTAAAGCCGATCAAGCAATGGCTTATCGTTGCTGTCTATGGACACGTATTTCCTCTCGAATCATCCAAGTGTTGAGTGAGTTTAATGTCCGTGACGATATGGACTTATACTTAGGTGCAACGGCAATTAATTGGATGAGCCACTTTGATAGCAATACCCGTATTGTGGTTGATTTCAATGGTACTAACCGTGAAATCCGTAATAGCCAATACGGCGCAATGAAAATCAAAGATGCGATTGTTGACCGTTTTACTAAAGCTGATCTTCGTCGCCCAAATATCGATCGTGAAAATCCAGATCTACGTATTCATATGCGTCTTTCTGGTGAGAAAGGTATTCTTGGCCTAGATATGGCTGGTAGCGGTTTACACCAACGTGGTTACCGTAGTGAAGCCGGTCGTGCGCCATTACGTGAAACCCATGCTGCTGCATTAGTTATGAAAAGTGGCTGGACACCAGAAACTGCATTGCTAGATCCAATGTGTGGTTCTGGTACGTTAGTGATTGAAGCCGCTATGATGGCAGCTGATATTGCACCAGGCCTTAAACGTAAGCGTTGGGGCTTTGAGTCCATTAAAGACTTTGACAAAGAAGCGTGGCTAGAAATTCATGCTGAAGCGACAGTGAAAGCGCGTCGTGGTCCTTCAAAAGTAACGACGAAGTTCTTTGGTCGTGAAATGGATCAACGTGTATTAGCGATTGCGCGTGATAACGCAGGTCGTGCTGGTGTTAAAGGTTTGATTGACTTTGCCTACGGTGATGCAACACAACTGATTCGCCCTGAAGGATTTGAAACAGGTATCATTCTTTGTAACCCTCCTTATGGTGAGCGTTTAGGAACAACATCTGAACTTATCTCATTGTACAAAGAGTTTGGTAACCGTTTAAAACTTGCCTTTGAAGGTTCAGTTGCGGCTATCTACTCAGGCTCAAATGAATTGCTAAGTTGTATGCGTATGCGTGCAGACAAACAATTTAAATTAAGTAACGGTGCACTTGATTGTGTGCTTAAAACATACTTAATTACAGCCGGTAGTGTTAAGAAAGAAGAAGGCGAAGAAGAAGGCGTTATCGTTCAAGAAGACGTAGCACCTGATTTTGCTAACCGCTTAAAGAAAAACATCGCTAAGTTAGGTAAATGGGCTAAGCGTGAAGGCGTGGATTGTTACCGTATTTATGATGCGGATTTACCTAACTACAATGCCGCTATCGATAAATACAATGATTACCTCATCATTCAAGAATACGCAGCACCAAAGACGGTTTCTGAAGAAACAGCACGTCGTCGTATTATGGATGTATTACGTGCCACGATTGAAGTAACAGGCGTTGAGCCAAATAAAGTTATTTTAAAAGTGCGTGAACGTCAAAAAGGCCGTAATCAATATCAAAAGCTATCAAGTGCAGAACGTCACATGACAGTCGATGAATACGGCATTAAGTTTAAAGTAAATCTTTATGATTACCTTGATACAGGCCTATTCTTAGATCACCGTACTACACGTCGTATGATCGGTAAAATGGCAGCAGGTAAAGATTTCCTTAACTTGTTTGCATACACAGGCTCTGCAACAGTTCACGCTGCAGTAGGCGGCGCTAAATCAACAACAACGGTTGATATGTCTAATACTTACTTGCGTTGGGCTCAAGAAAATATGGAGATTAATAACCAAGTGGGTGATCAGCATGAGTTTGTGCAAGCCGATTGTCTACAGTGGTTACAAGAAGTTGATGATACGTTTGATCTGATTTTTATCGATCCACCAACGTTCTCAAACTCTAAGCGTATGAAGCAGACATTTGACATTGAACGTGATCACATCATGTTGATGGAAAACCTAAAGCGTATGCTGCGTCCAGACGGACAGATTGTATTCTCTAACAACAAGCGTCACTTCAAGATGGATCTTGAAAAACTGACTGAACTTGGCCTACACGCTAAGAATATTTCAGATAAGACATTACCACTTGATTTCGCTAAAAATAAGCAAATCCATAACTGTTGGATTATCACCCACAAGGAAGACTAAGTGCTAATCACACTTTATAGCACACAAGGATGTCATCTCTGCGAGCAAGCTTATGGTTTGCTGGTGGAGATGGAAGTGCAGCATCAAGTAAGCATCGTCGATATTGCGTTCGACGATGCTTTATTCTCTCGTTACGGCGTAGTAATACCCGTACTCTCAATTCAAAATCATGATCATACTATTCTGGCGCCAGAACTTCATTGGCCCTTTGACCGGAATAGGTTAGCAACATGGTTAACTACTTATAAGCTTGGTTAAAATAAGATGGCACTAATTAAAATCAGTAACGCCCAACTAGCCTACGGCGATCATGCATTGCTTGATAAAGCAGAGTTTCTTCTTCATTCACATGAGCGTGTGTGTTTAGTGGGTCGTAATGGTGCGGGTAAATCGACATTAATGAAAGTAATTGCTGGTGAAGTATTACTTGATGACGGTAGCGTACAACGCCAAAACGAGCTGGTGGTTTCACGTTTAGAGCAAGATCCACCGCGTAATGCTGAAGGTTCAGTATTTGATTATGTTGCTGAAGGTCTTGCTGATGCTGGTCGTGTATTACGTGAATACCACCATCAGTTAGATTTAGTGACGGAAGATCCAAGTGAAGCTAACATTAATAAGTTAGCACGTATTCAAGAGCAAGTTGATCATCATAATGGTTGGCAGCTTGATACACGTATTGCTGCGGTACTAGAAAGCCTAAAATTAGAACCGAATACGCTTCTAACTGATCTTTCAGGTGGTTGGCAACGTAAAGCCGCACTTGCTCGTGCGCTTGTTTGTAATCCAGATATCCTATTATTGGATGAGCCAACTAACCACCTTGATGTAACAACCATTGAATGGCTAGAAGGTTTCCTAAAAGACTTCCGTGGTTCAATTATCTTTATTTCTCACGACCGTGCATTCATTCGTTCAATGGCAACACGCATTGTCGACCTTGACCGTGGTCTATTAACGTCTTTCCCTGGTGACTATGAAGGTTATCTTGATGGCAAAGAAGAAATGCTGCGTGTTGAAGCTGAGCAAAACTCATTATTTGATAAAAAGCTAGCACAAGAAGAAGTTTGGATCCGTCAAGGTGTTAAAGCACGTCGTACGCGTAACGAAGGCCGTGTTCGTGCATTAAAAGCATTACGTAACGAACGTAGCGACCGTCGTGACGTTGTTGGTAAGGCTGATATGCAGCTACAAGATGCTAACCGTTCAGGTAAGATTGTCTTTGAAGCGAAAAATATCAGTTATAGTTATGGTGATAAGTCCATCGTTAATGATTTCAGCTTTAACGTCATGCGCGGCGATCGTATTGCCTTAATTGGTGCGAATGGTTGTGGTAAGAGTACTTTGATCAAAGTTATGCTTGATCAACTAAAAGTAACCGGTGGTGATTTCCATTGTGGTACTAAACTAGAAGTGGCTTACTTTGACCAATACCGTGAAATTCTAGATCCTGAAAAAACGGTAATAGATAACCTTGCTGATGGTAAGCAAGAAGTCACTATTAATGGCAAAACACGTCACGCGTTAGGTTATTTACAAGATTTCTTATTCCACCCACGTCGTGCACGTACACCGGTTAAAGCACTATCTGGTGGTGAGAAAAACCGTTTATTATTGGCGAAATTGTTCCTTAAGCCTAATAATTTATTGGTTCTCGATGAACCAACAAACGATCTAGATATCGAAACATTGGAACTTTTGGAAGATATTCTTGCCAACTATCAGGGAACATTGCTTTTAGTAAGTCACGATCGTCAATTTGTTGATAATACTGTGACTACAAGCTGGATTTTTGAAGGTGATGGTGTTGTTAACGAATACGTTGGCGGTTACCATGATGCCCAATCTCAGCGCGCTAATTCTTATGCGAATCAAGCGAAAGAGCAGGCAGCTCAAATTGAATTAGCAAAAAAGAAAAAAGCAGAGCAAGAACAAAAGCAGCAAGACGTAACACCTAAACGTGCCGGTAAGAAGTTATCTTTTACACTTCAACATGAGTTAGCAGGCTTACCGAAAAAAATCGAAGACTTAGAAAATGAAATCGCAAAATTGCAGGAACAAGTTAATGATCCTGAGTTCTTCTCGGATCCGAAGAATAATACTCAAGCGACGCTAACAGCTTTAACTAAGCTTGAAGCAGAATTTGAAGTTGCATTTGAACGATGGGAAGAGCTGGACGCGATGTAAAGGAATCCTAATGCCACATAAGATGTTAAAGCTTTCTACACTTGCTATTTTAATTGCAGGTGCATCACAAGCCAATGCTGCTGTGTATACCGTTGTACCTGTTGATCAGAATAGTACATTAAAAGATCAGCCTTATTTTGACAAAGCACAATCAGGTGCTCCACTTTTATATTCAAGCACTGGTATTCAAGACTCAGGTACTGATGCTAGTTGTTTTTTTGGTGATTGTACTAGTGAAACGTATAAAGTGACGAGTGAAGCACGTCGTGGTACAGAAGGTACACCGATTGCAGATACCACACCGTATAATCAAAATAGCCAAGATATAGTCGGCCAATCTCAATTACGTAGCTATTGTGAGAACAACCTAGGTTATGGTACTTGTGATATTTGGGCTGAAAATCAATTTTTTGGTCGTGATTATGCCGATAATGATGAGTGGAATGGTCAAGGTTTAGGTGGTTTACAGAAAAAACAAGCTGCTTGGGTTAATGGTTATCATTCTAATGCTCAAGGTTTAGTTGATGGTGCGCCAGTAAATACTTTTGCTGAAGATGATGCAAAGTATGATGGTACTCAAAAAGCGAATCTTGGTGCTATTGTTGCAAATACTACAGACAGTACTGTAAAAGGTACTGTAGGAACTGATTTTGTATATGGTATTACATCATCGGCATTGTTTGAAAATGCATCGGGTAAACCGAGAGCATTTAGCAAGCGTGGTTTTGTTAATACAAATGGTCAGTCTGTTCAATTAGCGCCTGTATCAAGTATTGCGTCTGTTGCTGGTAATGAGAATGCCGCGACACTTGTCTCTAACATGGGTCAGACACAAGCCAATGATGCTGTTGCTATGAAGGACGGTAATCTACTTGTAGTTGGCTCATCATCTTATGCGGCAAGTTTTTATGCTCAAGATCGCGATGGTGATTACCGTGAAGATGAGAATAAATTACCAAGCTCTGATGACATCCTAAATAATGGGTCACACCCACTTAATTTTGATGTAATGAAGCAATGTACGATTAACCCATCGGATAATCTTTATAAAAACTGGGAATGTCAGTTTAGTACTTTTGCTAACGAAGCTGCAGTTTGGCTAGTGAATGCAAACGGTACTGTAACATCTCATGCAATTACAGCTGGTAACGGTGATAATCGTGATGGTTTAGCCGTTATTGATAAAGACAATGACTCACGATCATTCCAAGCGTCTGCACAAGCAGTAGCACTAGATAAGAATGATAATCCAATTGCTGTTGGTTATTCGACGACTGATGTTAAAAATGATTACTATGCTATGCAAGCAGCGTATTTCACTGCGAAAGCGGGTAATTTAGCATCATGGACACGTACGATGATTCCTGGTTTGGATATTGAACCTGGTGATGATCGTGATTTCACTTATACCATCGCAAATGGTGTTAATAGTAACTCTGTGATTGTGGGTGATGCAAAAGGTAATGGTGAAAAACCACAACGTGCATTCGTTTACAAAGCAGGGCAAGGTAATGCTCAATTCTTTGATCAATTAGCGCCATCTCTTTTCTTTAAAGATTCAAACAGTAATGCAGCAGCGATCAATAATAACGATCAAGTTGTAGGTTGGGTTGATATTGAATCAAGTAATGGTAAAGAAGCGCGTCACCGTGCCTTTACTTATATCAATGGTACAGCACAAGGGCCACTAAAGGCTGGTGGTGCTTGGATGCTTGATGACTTAACCAACGATGGTGTTGTTAATTCTATTGCTAACTCATACCGTATTGTTGATGCAACAGGCATTAATAATGCGGGTGTAATTGCAGCGACAGCATACTACTGTCACGGTGGTTATGAAAATCTAAGTAAACTTGCACATTGTAACGGTACTGAGCAACAAGTGGTTGTTAAGCTAGTTCCAAAAGCAGGTGCAACGGCTGAAGATATTCAACCACGCGTAAAAGATGAAGAACCACCGTTTAAGCGTTCAGGTGGTTCGCTTGGTATTTTGGCTTTGACAGCATTAGGCTTTATTGGTTTCAGAAGAAGAAAATAAATTTTTAAATAGATTTATTAATTGTAACGGGCTCACAAATTGTGGGCCCGTTTTGTTTTTAGGCTTGATCAATTTCAAAATCTGACCCATTTTTAATAAAGGAGTTATAACACTCCGTCATTACTTTATTGTGATGAAAAGTACCAACAGATAAGGAATGAGGATCGAACTATGAAGAGACAAAAGCGGGATCGTTTAGAACGCGCACAAGCTCGAGGTTATCAAGCCGGTTTGAATGGCCGTTCTACAGAAGATTGTCCATATAATGGAACAGATGCCCGTACGAATTGGCTTGGCGGTTGGCGAGACGCAAGAGAGGAAATGCAACAAGGTCTCTATAAATAAGATAACCTCCCTCATGGTTAACCTTTCTGAGGCCCCTTAGGAGAAGGGGCTTTTTATTGCCAATAAAATTAATTGCTATCATTTTGATGGTTTGAGTTTTGTTCTTACTGGAGAATAAGCAATCTATTTTTGGTTAGTTGTTATAAATAACAAAATAAGATAGCAATAAATAATAAGCTAAGTTTTTAAATATAGTTATCGATGTTATTACAGACAGTTGCTACATAGTATAATGTTAAGAGTGTTATTGATTAAAAAAAATAGCCATAAAAAAAGCCCTGAAGAAGACTTCAGGGCTTTATAGTATTTAAATTGGGAAAGAATTAAAAGTTGTCAGTATCTTTAAAAAGACCCACTTTTAGATCTTTAGCAACATAGATTTCTTTACCGTCTACAAGTACACGGCCATCAGCAACACCCATAATAAGCTTACGGTTAATTACACGTTTAAGCTGAATGTCGTAGGTTACTTTTTTTGCCGTTGGTAATACTTGACCGGTGAATTTAACTTCACCCACACCCAATGCGCGGCCTTTACCTTCACCACCTGACCAACCAAGGAAGAAGCCAACAAGTTGCCACATAGCATCTAGGCCAAGACAACCTGGCATTACTGGGTCACCAATAAAGTGGCAGTTGAAGAACCATAGATCAGGATTGATATCTAATTCCGCATGGATAAAACCTTTGCCGTGGTCTCCGCCTTCTGCAGATATATTAACAACACGGTCAATCATCAGCATATTATCTACTGGCAGTGATGGAAACTCAGGACCGTATAGCTCGCTTTTACCACATGCAACTAGTTCTTCGTGTGTATAAGAATTCTGGCGTGTCATTAGAATCATTTACTCCTTCAAAAGTATGCAAGCAATTTAGCTTACACGTGTACGCTAAACAACTCGGATCAGTTCTGGCCCAACCAGTTGGATATTGCTAATCTAAGTCGATTAACGATACCAATCTCGTTAGAAAGGTCACCATGATGGAAATAATCAATACGATCTTCAATTAAAGAGAGGATCGTTTCATCATCTTCATTCTCACTACGGAAAGATTTACCCGTGAGAAGGGGGATGGCCTCGTCAACATTATTGACTCCCCATATATGGAATTGTTTCGCTTTTATAGCTTCAATAACTTCATCGTTTAAGCAAAGGCTTGATAAGTTAGTGTACGGTAAAATGACACCCTGATTACCGTTAAGGCCTCGATGGACACAAACCTTATAGAAGCCCTCAATCTTTTGATTAATGCCACCAACAGCTTGTACACGACCAAATTGGTCAACGGCACCAGTAACAGCCACTTCTTGGTTAATGGGTTGCGATGATAATGCCGACATAAGCGCACAAAGCTCAGCAAGAGAAGCACTGTCGCCATCAACTTCAGAGTACGATTGTTCAAATACAATGGATGCAGAATAGGGAAGTGCTTGGTCTAAATCGAGTGCTGTTGCAACAAAGGCCTGCATAATCATCATGCCTTTTGCGTGAATATTACCACCAAGTTCAACTTTACGTTCAACATCAGCAATGTCACCATCACCAAAATGCACCACACATGAAATACGAGCGGGTTCGCCATAAGCACAAGGATGCCCGGGCATTTCAACAACAGTTAGGCCATTAACTTGTCCAATTTCTTCACCTTCAGTGGCAATTAATACTTGGCCATGGTGGATATCTGCAATTGCACGCTCAGGTAAATATGACTCTCGGTATTCTTTTGCTCTTAATGATGCTTTGATGTGCTGGGCTGTGATCAGATTACCTTCCGATTCTACGGCGGCTTCTGATAGCAAACTTAAATGCCATAATGGGCATAATGGTAATCGTGTTTGATCTTCTGCGTGGCGAGCACCTGCCTGTAATATGGCGTGAATCGCATCAGAATCAGCAAGTGCTGGTAAGCCATAGTAATGACCAATGCCTTTAATGTAGCTCAAGTAATCTGTTAACGTCGCTTCATTAAGTAATAAATCTTGCTCAAATTCACCGTACATTGCCATGCCATCACTTAAATCTGGCTCTGCAGCATCCAGTTCAGCCATTAAGTAACGCTCGCCAATTATTATAAGCTTAACGTTAACTGTGTCTGCTGCTGGTATTGTATAAAGAGATTTATTGGTGATGGGGTGCCATTCTAATTGACCATTTGTTAATACATTTTTTAACTGAGGCCATATAGTGGGATCACTTAAAATTGCCGTGATAGATAAAACGAGATAACCATTGTGTGCTTGATGAAGTAAGCCATATTTTAGCTGAGGTTGTGTTTCACCGTCTTTAGCTGGGTAAACTGCGCCAAATAGCTTCTCATGAGTGACGTTGTCACCTGCAATGATGATGGGCTGTGTTACGGCATTTTCATTATTGTTGCTTGATTTATTAATGCTTTTTTTTAGCAATTCAATAATGTAATCACGATATAACGTGTTATCGGAAGCCGTAATGCGTAGAATGCGTGGCTGTAAATTCATCGCGGTGAAGCGGCGTACAGCATCTGATAGGCGAGATTGAAGGATGCCTATCAGAATCGGTTGTAAATCATCATATTGATCTAAAACGTGCTGATATGGGCTGTAATCAGGAAACATGTTACGCCAAGATTCTTCATGCATAAATTTATGATTTCTATTGTTACTGTGAAAAGATGTGCAGTATAAAGCAATCAAAGGGCTCATAATAGACACTTATCGTCTATATTTAAATTTCACTATTAAGGTTATTTAATCTTAGGGGAATTGATTGTTATTTTGCCTGCCAGGAGTTACACTGTAACGGTCAGATTGAATAGCTTGAGAATTATTAATCCTATGAAATATCAGCAGCTTGAGAACCTTGAAGCAGGTTGGAAATGGACTTATTTGGTTAAAAAATGGAAAGAAGGAGTGCCAATAACAAGCTTTATTGATCAAAGTGAAGCCGATGCGGCCGTAAAAATATTACTCGATATTGAGCACGAACCAACCAAAGTTATCGAGTGGATTGATAACAATATGGCTCGTGATTTAGAGAATAAATTAAAACAAGCCATTCGTGCTAAACGTAAGCGACATTTTAATTCAGAGCAAATGCACACAAGAAAGAAATCTATTGATTTGGATTACCGAGTTTGGGAAAAATTAGCAGAAAAATCACAAGAATTGGGTTCGACATTATCAGACACTATTGAATATTTGATCAGTGAAAGTTCTCGAACCGAACAAGCGAGTCAAACCGTTTCAGATTTAAAGAATGATCTTAACCAACTACTTAATTCAGATTCTTTTGAATAATATACTTTTTGATTAAGTCGTTGGTACTTCTCTTTCAAGCTAAACTTTATTATTAAGGAGTGTGTAATGGAATATGTTCTTTTATTAGCCGTTGTGGTTATTTTTATTGTTTTTAAAGATAGACCCATAATGGTATTAGAGTTTAAAGATGGTGAACTTATTAAAACTAAAGGACAAGTACCAACGGGATTTCAAACTGCTTGTCGAGATATTGCTCATAAAACCCCTTTTTCTGGTCGAGTTAAAATCTATAAAACACGATTTACTACGAAATTAGATTTTTCAAAAAATGTTCCAAATAAAATAAAGCAACGTATAAAAAATGTTTTTCCACACAATGTACCAACATCCAAGCGTGGAAAAAGAGCGTAATAAAAATAGAGTGAAAATAGAAACGCTATCTATAAAAGTAGCGTTTTTTATTATATAAAATAAGGTGGAAAAAGTGATAAAACCCTATGCAAAACGATTATTGGAAGGTGATGATTTACGTTTGTCATTACTTGAATGTATTCAAGTCAATAATATTCGAGCTGGTTCATTATTGACTGGGGTTGGATGTTTATCTCACGCTAAAATTAGACTAGCTAATGAGAAAAATGTATTAGATATTGAGGGGCCTTTAGAAATTCTCACATTATGTGGAACATTAACAGCAAAGCATGTCCACATTCATATTTCAGTTTCTGATAGAAAAGGGCAGGTCTATGGTGGGCATTTAATGCCAGGCTGTATTGTTTCTTATACGGCTGAATTATGTATGATTGCGTACAATAATTTAAATTTCGAACGTCAACATGATCTCAATACTGGTTTTGACGAATTAGTTATACGCGATAATAGTAATTAGCCCAAGATATTAACTCTTGGACTAAGAACATTAATTGATGGATTTCATTAATGCATCTTTACTTTGGATGAATAATGTAATTTTTTCTTTTAATTCAAGCAGCTCTTTTTCTGCTTTTAAGCGTCGATTTATTTCTTTTTCTAATTGTTCTCCAATTTCAACAGCTAAATAACCGCCTTTTATCAATGCCTTAGTTGTTACATTTGTTTCTGTCAGAGATTTTAATGCTTCAATCATATAGTAATGCTGATCGATATCTCTAATAGTAATCGCCATAGATGCTCCTTATTGAAACCTAATAATATCAATAAGATACTATTAGGTGAATCTTTTATTCTAATGCACTATAACTTTATAGCCTTCAATAATAAAAGCCACCTCTCGATGACTTATATTACCTAATTAATGATTCTTTTGCCTAATAACACATCAGATGAATCATTACTTTGGCAAAAAGAAGGAGAGCGTGATATATAAATAGCATCTCCAGAGCGTAATGAATCAATGAAAAAATTGCTAAACGTTAATTGTGAATTATTATTATCTATATGCTCAATGCCGAACAAGTAATAATGATTTTGGAATCGCAAGAAGACACCATCAAAACGACTAGAATAATAAGTTTTACAATTATTTGAAATTAACATTGAAACATGTCCATCATTCAATGTTAATTTTAATGTATCTTCAATGTTATTATTTGTTGAAAATTCATATGTGGCTTTAGTATTAACAGAACTTATTACAGCCTGTATAAATAAAAAAACAAGAGCACTAACAATGCCAATAAGCGCTTTATTTAACACTACAAATTTCCTGTTTAATAGTAGATGAGTAATTAATAAAATGCCCATTACTTACGCCAAATAATTGATAATAATTACATGATTTATCAAGAGGAAACGCATACCATCGGCTTATGCTACTATTATCATTATCTAAAATAGAATTTTGGACTGGTTTGGGTAAATCAACGCCGTTATAAATAACAGGTAATCCTTCAACTGCAGTTGTATCAATAAAAAACAAAAATCGATAACAAATGGTTAATGTAGCAAAAAAGAAAGTAATGCCAACAATAATTTCAAAAATATTAATATTACATAAGCGTGGTGTTTTTTCTTTTTTTGAATGCGTTAATATTTCTTTTTTTTCTTGAATAACAAAAGGTTGCTCTTCAATTAAAGGTCGAATGCTTTTATCAATACTGTTGATTTCATTACTGATCTCATTACATTTCGGTGGGTGAGAACCATCATCAATAAGTGCTAACTGTCGAATACAGTAACCTAATTTAGGTTCTGTCGTTATTATTTTATGCTCACCAATTTTTGAAAAAGCTGTACGTAAATTTTTGATTGCAACCGTTAGTGAATTGTTGGTAACAATTTTTCCTTGCCAACAGTCAGCCAATAAAACTTCTCTATATATTGTTTTATTCGCAGATTCAGCAAGAAGAGTGAAAATTAAGGTTTCTGATCGCGAAGCTTTAATGAAAGCGCCATCACTAATTCGCGTTATGGTCCTACGTGCAAAATCAACATCGAAACGCCCGATACGTTTACAACCGTCGTTTACTTCATCGTTCATTTTTATTCTTATTTATCAGTTTTAGCTATAAATCGATAGCCAAATTGTCATCAAGTTCACCATATCTAAATAGATAAAGCGTCTTAGTATTTTATACAAAACCGCTAAATATGCAATTGTGAAACAAGTATAACTATCATAAAAACGTAAATTATACGATAGAATAGATGTTTTTTTATACCTGCATTTACAGTATCTATACTTTATTGTCTTATATCTAAGTCTCCTTATCAGATGTATCGATTAAAGGTATCTTTTGTGGG
>SAMEA5043655__coassemble_70_pt1 | contig 24831 bp, 21 predicted proteins | sample SAMEA5043655__metabat2_low_PE_001 | metagenome-assembled genome bin SAMEA5043655 (sample SAMEA5043655) | Gadus morhua
TGACGCTATAACTGTAGCTGACAATGTCAGTAAGGTGGGGAGTCCATACCATTGAAGCTATCCGTGATCTACTCACCGCGAACTTGAGCCTTAAAGACGCCAGTGAAAACCCTATATAACCACAGTAACTCTACGACGCGTAGACAATAGATTCCCTATCGCCCTCGCGGGCATTCACTGTAGGGAATGACGGGGTTATTATCCTTCTTCTCACAAATAATTGTTCTCAAACACCCCTTGTGGCATTTGTTTAATCTGAAAATCTATCATGTGATTAAAGGTAGTTAGCAAAGGCGTAAATTTATCAGTATCAGCTTCAAATGCAGACAAGGCTAAATATCCAGCTTCTACTGTTGATACGCCCTGCTCTTTAGATGATTTACGAATACGATAATTGCCACTATCAGCATTGTCTAAATTCACTAACGGTAAATGGTGTAAGTTAGTGGCTAGTTGCCACATTTTATAGGCTTTCTTCCACGTACCATCTAGTAAGATAACGGTTTGTAGACGTTGCTTATTGGCTGTTGCAGCTACGCTGGATATTGGCACTGAGCCCTCTCCTGGATACACAACGTACACATCACGTTCAGGCTCCGCGAGTAGAGTGTTGATCTCATCATTATCAGAAAAATCTTCTCCTACCCAAAGTCGGCTATTTGGTAGAGAAAGTGATAATATTCTTGCTGTGCCTATCGCGCGCTTAATTTCTGATGGATGCTGTAAAATCCAAATTTCTGTTGTTGCTGTGATGTTTTCGATCCAGTGGCAAATACAGGCTTTTTTTGCCTTACCACAGTATTCACAATACCGACTCATTGAGGTTGCCTTGTCTATTCGCAATTACATTATTATCGCATTAATTGTAGGAATTATTGCTCAAATTCCACAACTTCAACCGCTGCTAGTTTGGGATCGCCAAGCGATCCTTAATGGTGAAGTATGGCGGATCCTAACAGGAAATATCACCCATACCAATTGGATTCATTTCGCTATGAATGCTGGTGCGTTTATTATTATCAGCTTTATTTTTCGCGCCCACTTTACTCCGATCCACTATAGCTTATTAATTTTAAGCCTCAGTGGTATTATCGGCGTTGGCTTATTTGCGACACAAATTAGCTGGTATGCGGGCTTTTCTGGCGTATTACACGGCTTATTTGCTTGGGGGGCAATTCGGGATATTCAAACCAAAACCAAAGGCGGTTGGTTATTACTGCTCGGGCTAATCGCTAAGATAAGTTGGGAACAATGTTTTGGAGGCTCTGCCAGTTCAGCCGAACTGATTGGAGTACAAGTTGCGACACAAGCCCATTTAATCGGGGCCGTATCGGGTGCAATAATTGCCCTTATTACGCCATCAAAAAAATAAAGTTACAACATAAGCGCCAGTGTTAGATAAAAAACGACAGACGCTAGCCTGTCGTAATACTTGTCGTAATAGATAGAGTCCGAATTATTAGTAACTACAACTTAATTCGGTTACGGTTTTTATCTACCGTTGAAATACCAATGCCTTTTACTTTCGCAAGATCATCAGCAGCTGCAAATTTTCCATACTTGATTCTATACTGAATAATATTTTCTGCTTTATCCGGCCCAACCCCTACCAATAATTTATCAAGCTGCTCTGCATTAGCATCATTGATATTTACAATAATATCAATACCTTTGTGTTGATCAGGATTTGCATAACTTATCGGTGCTAACACTAGCGTACCGGCAACAACGATTGCTTTAAATAACTGATATTTTATTGTCATTATCATTCCATTTCTAATTAAGACGAATACAAATGATACGCAACAAGTTATTTATAATAACAAAAACCAATAAAATTTAAGCAAAAAAAAGACGAGCCGCACAAACGGCCCGTCTATTTACATTACAATTTCAATTAATCTTTCGATGTGTCTTGCATTGGGTAGCTGATCTCTGCTGATTCACGTAATGTTTTTAACGTGGCAGCTAGATCTTCTTGAGCAAACATCTGCCCAATTTGCTCTGCAAACTGACCATTTACTTTTTCGCCAGCCAACTTCATGTTAACAACTTTATCAAGCGCGATGATTTCAACATTACCGTTGTTATCACGAGCCATGCCGTAAGTTGCTTTACCTGCTGTTGGTTTCGGTAAACTAAATGCTACATTTGAAATATTCGCATTTGGACCAGCACGATTAATTGTTTGTTCACCAGAGAAGCTTAAGCCATCTTTAGCAACAATATCGTCTTTACCTTTACGTAAGTCTGCCATAATCTCATCAGCTTTAGCTTGTGCTTGCTGTTCGCCTTTTTGGCTCGCAACCATCGCATTCACTTTTGCTACAACATCTTTAAATGGCAACACTGCTTCTGCACGAGCATCATCAACACGTACCACAATCACATGCTCAGGACCTAACTCAATCACATCAGAGTTCATACCATCATCATGAACTTCAGGACTTTGTAATGTCTCTTGCACTTGTTTATTCGCTAAGACACCTTTTTCTTCTGCAGCTGTAATGTAATCAGTATGTATGATTTTTGCTTTCACAGCTTCAGCCGCAGCATCTAATGAATCTGGTGATTCAAAAGCCACTTCGGCTAACTTACTTTTCAGCTTATAAAACTCATCAGCAGATTGTTGCTGTTGTAACTCAGCAATAATTTGTGCTTTAACATCAGCAAATGGTTTTACTTTTCCAGCTTTAATACCATCAAGTAAAATGATGTGGTAACCAAATGATGACTTGACTAAACCTGATAGATCACCTGGTTTTGCAAGGGCAAATGCTTCTTGCTCAAACGCTGGATCCATCATGCCTTTAGTGAACCATTCTAACTTGCCACCATCTTTAGCACTGAATGTATCATCAGATGATTGCTTAGCAACCTCAGCAAAGTTTGCACCATTTTGTAGCTGTGCAAGTAGTGCTTCTGCTTTAGCTTTCGCCGTTGCTGTATCACCTTTCACTAAGATATGGCTAACTTCACGCTCTTCAGCTGTACTGAACTTAGCTTGATTATCTTTATAGTACGTTTCAGCAGCTTGCTCTGAGACTTTAATATCTTTAGTTAAGCCTTTACCTGATAGCTCAATATAAGACACTTTGATTTGCGCAGGTCGAGTAAACAAGTTCGAGTTTTGGTCATAAAACTCTTGCGCGTCTTTATCTGTTACTTTTACTTTTTGAGTAAAGTCAGCAAGGTTCAGCGTTAAGGTACGAACAACACGTTGCTGCGATTCAAGTTTACGTAACTCATCAGCTTCGTCAGCTAACACGAAGTCACTGCCTTGTAATGCTGATAAGAACTGCTGACGTAACATGTCTTTACGGATAGTTTCTGCAAACTGATCAGGAGTAAAGCCCGCACGGCGTAATGCCATGTTGTATTGCTCGTTATTAAACACACCACCAACGGCAAATGCTGGCATCGCAAGAATTTCTTGCTTCACTTGTGCATCACTGACGCTAAGACCAAGTTTATCCGCACGTTGTTGAATCAGTTCATCATTGACCATACGATCTAATACACTTTGACGGAATTGCTTCACATAAGCAGGATCGCCCATCAAGGTTGAAAAGTAATCGCCCATACGCTCTTGCATACGGTTACGTTCATTTTGGTAAACTTGCTCAAACTGACGTTGGCTAATTTCTTTACCGTTAATCTTTGCTGCAACTTGCTCATTACCACTCGCCAGATAACTGCCGACGCCAGCAAATACAAAAGATAAAATAATTAGGCTTAGAATAATCTTAACCCAGATGCTGTTAGCGCCTTCGCGCAATCGCTCCATCATAATCTGCCGTCTCTCCTACTGTTCGATCTGGCTCGGTTTCGAACTACTATCAAATTTATGCATAATGCTACCGGCATCACCATGATGACCGCACCATACTGTTTACTACATGTTATATAACAACAACTGAATAGCTACTGCTATATCGATAAACCTAGTCTTAATTACTCTAGTCTTCTCAATATAGATAACCTGCGACCGATAAGCCACACACAGCACTGAGAATTGTTACATAAACTCAATTAAACAACACTATGATGAATATTAACGTTAATATTTCTCATAATGCATTGTCTATCAGGCTATTTATAAGTAAAAAAAGCGCATCAACCGATGCGCCTTTATCGTACCGAATAAGTATACTCTTTCCGGTAGCAATTTTTAAGCCATGAAAACATGACAAAACCAAAGGCTCACGCCTTTAATTTTTAGTTTACAGAATCTTTAAGCGCTTTACCTGGTTTGAAACCAGGTACTTTTGCCGCTGCAATTTGAATCTCTGCACCTGTTTGTGGATTACGGCCAGTACGTGCCGCACGCTCACGAACAGAGAAAGTACCAAAACCAACTAATGCAACCTGATCACCCTGCTTTAAGGTCTCAGTAACAGTTTCAATTAATGCATCAAGAGCACGGCCAGCAGATGCTTTAGAAATATCAGCACTTTCTGCGATTTTATCAACTAGTTGAGTTTTGTTCACAATTAGATCCTCTTAATGAACCTTGATTACAACGTTATGTTTAGATAAATACGTCACGTAATAGTAATCAAATAGAAAAACGTTATTGCCTTGATAGCCCACTATGTATAGCGATCAAAGCTTAAAATCAGTTCGCATAACGCGGATTAGATGTACCTTATAGCCACACAAAAAAACGCTGACAAGGTTTTTAGTCCTGAAAGCGTTTTTTCTTTAACTAATTTAGCTATAGGTCACTATTTTGCGCATTGACTAACTCAATGCCTGATGGATTATTCTGCAATGCTATTGTCAGCACCTCATCAATCCAACGTACAGGGCGTACTTCCAAATCAGCAATCACATTCGCTGGAATTTCTTCCAAGTCACGTTCATTTTCTTTTGGAATTAACACTGTTTTAATGCCACCACGGTGAGCCGCCAAAAGCTTCTCTTTTAAGCCACCAATCGGTAACACTTCACCACGTAATGTGATTTCACCCGTCATGGCAACATCAGCACGCACAGGATTACCCGTTAAGCTTGATACCAAGGCTGTACACATCGCGATACCTGCACTTGGACCATCTTTTGGTGTTGCGCCTTCAGGAACGTGAACATGAATATCGCGTTTTTCGTAAAAATCGCTCGCAATACCTAAACGTTCAGCGCGGCTACGTACCACTGTCATCGCTGCCTGAATAGACTCTTGCATCACATCGCCCAAAGAACCGGTGTATGTCAACTTACCCTTACCTGGCATAGACTCTGTTTCAATGGTCAATAAATCACCACCAACTTCTGTCCATGCTAAACCAGTAACTTGACCAACGCGGTTACTTTCGTCAGCTTTACCATAATCGCAACGCTGCACACCTAAATAATCTTTAAGGTTATCTTGGCTAATCGACACATGCTTAATGTCTTTGTTCAATAAAATTTCTTTCACTGCTTTACGGCATAGTTTAGAAATTTCACGCTCAAGACTACGCACACCAGCTTCACGAGTGTAGTAACGAATAATGCCCATTAATGCTGAGTCTTCAATCGTCAACTCGCTAGGCTTTAATCCATTACGCTGGATTTGCTTATCCAATAAGTGATTTTTAGCGATGTTCAGTTTTTCATCTTCGGTATAACCAGAAAGACGAATCACTTCCATACGATCAAGCAATGGACCCGGAATATTCATTGAGTTCGAGGTTGCAACGAACATTACATCAGATAAGTCATAATCAACTTCTAAGTAATGGTCATTAAACGAACTATTTTGCTCAGGATCTAAGACTTCTAGCAGTGCTGATGCAGGATCACCACGCATATCAGAAGACATTTTGTCAATTTCATCCAATAGGAACAGTGGGTTTTTCACTTCCACTTTTGCCATTTTTTGAATTAACTTACCCGGCATTGAACCAATGTAAGTACGACGGTGACCACGGATTTCCGCTTCATCACGTACACCACCTAATGCCATGCGCACGTATTTACGTCCGGTTGCAGCAGCAATAGATTGACCTAGAGAGGTTTTACCTACACCAGGAGGACCAACAAGACAAAGGATTGGACCTTTAAGCTTGTTAACACGGCTTTGCACTGCGAGATATTCAAGAATACGTTCTTTAACACGCTCTAGACCATAGTGATCAGCGTTAAGAACTTCTTCCGCTTTCGCTAAATTCTTCTTCACCTTTGAACGCTTATGCCAAGGCACACTAAGCATCCAATCGATGTAGCCACGAACCACCGTTGCTTCTGCTGACATCGGTGACATCATCTTCAGCTTTTGTAGTTCTTGCTCAGTTTTTTCGCGTGCTTCAGTAGGCATCTTCGATGCTTCAATTTTAAGCTGTAACGCTTCAAATTCATCTGGCGCATCATCAAGCTCACCCAGTTCTTTCTGGATAGCTTTCATTTGTTCGTTCAGGTAGTACTCACGCTGAGATTTTTCCATCTGCTTTTTAACGCGTCCACGGATACGTTTTTCAACTTGCAGAAGGTCGATTTCAGATTCCATCATTGCCATCAAGAACTCTAAACGTTCTGTGATATCAACGATTTCAAGTACTTTTTGCTTATCTGCTAATTTCAGAGGCATATGCGCTGCGATAGTATCTGCAAGGCGCGCTGCATCATCAATGCCGTTAAGGGATGTTAGTACTTCTGGTGGGATCTTTTTATTGAGTTTAATAAAGCCTTCGAACTGACTGATTGCCGTTCGAACTAAAACTTCTTGTTCACGTTCGTCCATTGCTGGCGTAACCAAAAATTCAGCATTAGCGGTAAAAAACTCATCATCAGCAAGATCTTCAACTTTTGCTCGTTGTTGGCCTTCAACCAACACTTTTACCGTACCATCCGGTAATTTCAATAGTTGAAGAATCGTTGCTACAGTACCAACATCATAAAGATCAGTGATCGACGGTTCATCTGTGGCGGCTTCTTTTTGAGCTACCAACAGAATCTGTTTATTGTTTTCCATTGCCGACTCAAGGCAACGAATTGATTTTTCCCGGCCCACAAACAATGGAATAACCATATGAGGGTATACCACTACATCACGCAGTGGTAGAACCGGGATCTCAAGGCGCTCAGAACGCTCCAGGTTCATATTCTTCTCTCTTCCTGTCCATACTAATCGTATTAAATAACCTAACTGGATACAGCGTAGTTACTTAATACGATTAGAGTTAGCTTATATTGAGTATATGGGGGTAAAGCATCAAGTTTCAATGTATGAAATGTCAGAAAATAAAAAAGGAGGCAAAAGCCTCCTCTTTTTTAGCTTTTACGTGCAGATATTAAGCACTTACTCAGCTTTTATTCAGCACTGGCTGCTTCTTGTGTTTCTGTATTTTCGTAAATCAATAATGGTTCTGACTCACCGTTAATTACAGACTCATCAATCACAACTTTACTCACACCCGCTAGAGACGGAAGCTCATACATGGTATCAAGTAACACTGCTTCAACAATAGAACGTAGGCCACGTGCACCTGTTTTACGATCCATTGCTTTTTTCGCAATCGCAATCAAAGCATCATCGCGGAATTCTAATTCAACATTTTCAAGCGCTAGTAATGCAGCATACTGTTTAGTAAGGGCATTCTTAGGCTCACGTAGAATTTGAACTAACGCATCTTGGTCAAGTTCGCCAAGTGTTGCTGTAACAGGTAGACGACCGATGAATTCAGGAATTAAACCGTATTTCACCAAATCTTGTGGTTCAACTTTCTTAAACAAATCACTTAATGTGTCTGTTTGGTCTTTTGAACGTACATCAGCAGCAAAACCGATGCCAGTACCTGTTGCGACACGTTGCTCAACCACTTTATCTAGGCCAGCAAATGCACCACCACAGATAAATAGAATCTTAGAAGTATCAACTTGTAAGAACTCTTGTTGAGGATGCTTACGGCCACCTTGCGGTGGAACAGAAGCAACAGTACCTTCGATCAGCTTCAGCAACGCTTGCTGAACACCTTCACCTGATACATCACGTGTAATTGATGGATTATCCGACTTACGTGAGATCTTATCGATCTCATCGATGTACACAATACCGCGTTCGGCTTTGGCTACGTCGTAATCACATTTTTGTAGCAACTTTTGAATGATGTTTTCAACGTCTTCACCAACATAACCTGCTTCAGTTAATGTTGTTGCATCAGCCATTGTAAACGGAACATCAAGCATACGCGCTAATGTCTCTGCTAATAATGTTTTACCACTACCAGTAGGGCCAATAAGTAGGATATTACTCTTACCTAATTCAACGCCATCACTATTCTTATCGCCATTACGTAGACGCTTATAGTGATTGTATACAGCAACAGCCAACACTTTTTTAGCATGTGATTGGCCGATAACATAATCATCTAAGTTGTTACGAATTTGTTGTGGAGTCGGCAGCTCGTCGCTATCGCTTTTCGTCATCACTTCTTTGATTTCTTCGCGAATAATGTCGTTGCATAAATCAACGCACTCATCACAAATATAAACAGAAGGACCAGCAATTAGCTTGCGAACTTCATGCTGACTTTTGCCACAAAAAGAGCAGTAAAGTAGCTTGCTGCTACTTCCCTCTTTGCGCTTATCTGTCATTCGCTAACCTCTTTATTGGGGTATCCCATCATTGTCATGTCTTGAGTGTATAACAAGTCGACTTATTTTGCTTTACTAAACCCGCATCGCGAATTGCAAAATAAAACGTCTCTTAATCACGCTTACTCAATACAGAATCAACTAGACCGTACTCTACTGCCTGATCTGCAGACATAAAGTTATCACGATCGGTATCACGCTCAATAATCTCTAACGGTTGACCCGTATGCTCAGCCAATAATCCATTTAAACGTTGTTTAATCGTTAGAATTTCTTGAGCATGGATTTGAATATCCGATGCTTGGCCTTGGAAACCACCTAATGGTTGGTGGATCATCACGCGAGAGTTAGGTAGGCAATAACGCTTACCTTGAGCACCGCCTGCCAATAGGAATGCACCCATTGAACATGCTTGTCCCATACATACTGTACTTACATTTGGTTTAATAAACTGCATGGTGTCATAAATTGACATACCTGCAGTTACTGAACCGCCTGGAGAGTTGATGTAAAGGAAGATGTCTTTGTCTGGGTTCTCAGACTCCAAAAATAGCAGCTGGGCTACAACTAAGTTAGCCATATGATCTTCAACCTGACCGGTTAAGAAAATCACACGCTCTTTTAGGAGACGGGAATAAATATCGTAAGAACGCTCACCACGAGAAGTCTGCTCGACCACCATCGGTACCAGCGCATCCATAATCGGTGACATGCCGTTTTGTGCTTGGTAGCTCATAATCTTATTTCCCTAAAATAAATGGCCCGAATGAAAGTATTCACACGGACCATTGTTAGCAGAAGACTTGAGCTAATGTCAAATCTCTACAGCAATTTCAGTAAATTAAGCAGCAGGATTCATTAGATCGTTGAAGCTAACTTCTTTATCTGAAACCTGAGCTTTAGCTAGAAGTGCGTCAATTGCTTGCTCTTCTAGAGCAACGTTGCGCATATTATTCATTAGCTGCTCGTTGCTTGCGTAGTATTTAACTACTTCAGTTGGATCTTCGTATGCAGAAGCCATTTCAGCGATGATTGCAGTTACGCGATCTTCGTCTGCTTTTAGCTCTTCTGTTTTAATTACTTCACCAACTAGTAGGCCAACAACTACACGACGCTTAGCTTGCTCTTCGAACAATTCACGTGGTAGTTCAGGCATGTTCTTAGCGTCGCCGCCAAAACGTTGTGCAGCTTGCTTACGTAGTGCTTCGATTTCTTGATCGATAAGCGCTGTAGGAACTGCAATGTCGTTTTGCTCAACAAGACCGTTAAGAACTTGATCTTTAATACGACCTTTAACAGCTTGCTTAAGCTCACGTTCCATGTTCTTACGAACTTCAGTCTTAAGACCTTCAACAGAACCGTCTTCAACACCAAATTTAGAAACGAATTCTTCAGTTAGTTCAGGTAGTTGTTGTGCTTCTACTTTATGAAGAGTGATAGCAAACGCTGCAGACTTACCTTTTAGGTTTTCTGCGTGGTATTCTTCAGGGAATGTTACTTCAACAGTAAACTCTTCGCCTGCTTTCTTACCAACAACACCTTCTTCGAAACCAGGGATCATACGACCTTGGCCCATAGCAAGTGCGAAACCTTCAGCTTTACCGCCGTCGAATTCTTCGCCATCGATAGTACCAACGAAATCGATAGTTACACGGCTATCAGCTTCAGCTGCAGCTTCAACGTCAGTCCAAGTAGCTTGTTGCTTGCGTAGTGTATCTAGCATGCCGTCAACGTCAGCATCAGTTACTGTAACAACTGGCTTCTCAACAACAACTTTATCTAGGCCTGCAAGTACGATCTCAGGGAAAACTTCAAAAGAAGCTTTAAACACTAAATCTTTACCTTCAGCAATTTCTACTGGAGTGAAAGTTGGTGCGCCTGCTGGATTGATCTGCTCTTTAACGATAGCTTCGATAAAGTGGCGGTGCATTACTTCACCTAGGATGTCTTGACGTACAGAAGCGCCAAACATTTTAGCAACCATCTTCATTGGTGCTTTACCTGGGCGGAAACCGTCGAAACGACGAGTTTTAGCAATTTTACGTAGTTCAGCAGCAACAGCATCTTCGATGTTTGCAGCAGGAACTGTAATAGTTAGGTGGCGTTCTAGACCTTCAGTGGTTTCAACGGTAACTTGCATTATATTTAACCTCAAAACTTAACTCAGCATTTTCTGAGTGATGTTGCCGAACAGCCATTTACTGACGGTGGCATCCTTTCGTGTTACAGCTCGAAAACCATAACGCCTAAATTCTTTCTTAAAGATTCTGATAGTAGGTCGCCTACTTATCAGAGCGCGCTATTATAACGACACGTAAGCGTGACGTCGAGGTAGATACCTTATTAACGCGAACGATCTCTCTGACTGCATTACAAGATAGGGGCTAGAAATATCATTTCAAGGGGAAAAACGAAAAAAATCGCCTTTAAACGGTTTTTTTACGTTTAAATGTTGGAAAAACGAACTAATTTGATAAATAGCTACATTTTATCATCTTATCGAATACTAAAAGTTTGCATGTTCAATTCGATGACAATTTGCACAAAGTAAAAGACATTTATCTAATTCGTCCATATGCATTGTTGAAAATTTCAAAGATCGTACTTTGCTAATAACAAAATCTTTTCGAGTCGGATCTTTATGGTGAATAGTTACATCTATTTAAGAAGGGAATAACAAAAACGCATTCATTACCGATCCAAACACATTAAATACATCAAATTTTAGATAAAAAAAAGCCAGCTAATAATAGCTGGCTTTCAAAAAGTGGTGTCCCCTGCAGGATTCGAACCTGCGACCACATACTTAGCTTACCACTACAGTTTTCACTGCCACCTTCGGTGTTTGTAGTCTGGACTATATCATCACCCACAGCATTATCTGTTTGGGTGGAGGGCGCTAGTGATGTATTACACAATGAGATCGCATTGCATCATCTAGTCTCTGCACCTTCTCTACACGCTTGTAGAGCTTGGCTCAAGATTGCCACCGCCATCACGCGCTGAGGTTTCCTTGAATTCACCCTCTCCACTGTAACTGTTTCCAGATACAGGCTCCTCTCTTAAAGGTACGTGCTCTATCCAACTGAGCTAAGGGGACAATTTTTAATGTTAACACTTAAGTTTTACTATAACCAAAACTTAACGATTAACATTACAACCTGATGTAACATCAAGCTATGGAGCGGATTATACGTAGCAATAAAGTAAGGTCAATCCCTTTAGTTCATTTTTCATGTTTCAAGCAACTAACTGGTTAAAGATACAACAAAAAACCATTTTTGAGAGTATTTCCAAAAGTAACAAAAGCTCGCCACACCAATTTAATCTCACAATAACAACCGTCTCTTTTATGACTCCTCATTTATTAGATCGCTAAATCACAATTTTGTTTCAAGATAAAATCAAATAGCAAACGATTGCCTAATGGCTATTCCATTTATAATCTGCCACAATATTAGCGTTGATACGTTCAACCAACACAACAAAGGATCACCATGAGCGCTCAAATTATTGATGGGAAAATCATATCCCAAACCGTACGACAGGAAGTTGCCGCGAGAGTAAAAGCACGCACCGATGCCGGATTACGCGCACCTGGATTAGCCGTGGTTCTCGTTGGTCAGGATCCAGCCTCACAGATCTACGTTGGTAGTAAACGCAAAGCCTGTGAAGAAGTCGGCTTTATTTCAAAATCATTTGATCTGCCAAGCACCGCATCTGAGCAGCAATTACTCGACTTAATCGATGAACTTAATCAAGACCCAACCATGGATGGTATTTTAGTTCAATTACCGTTACCTGCAGGTATGGACTGTACTCGCATTCTTGAACGCATTGATCCAGAAAAAGATGTTGATGGCTTTCATCCTTATAATGTCGGTCGTCTTAGTCAGCGTATCCCCAAGTTACGTTCATGTACCCCTAAAGGCATTATTACGTTACTTGAGCGATATAATATTGAGGTGCGTGGTAAACATGCGGTTATTGTTGGCGCATCAAATATTGTTGGACGCCCAATGACCCTAGAGCTATTGCTAGCGGGTGCAACCACAACAACCTGCCATCGCTTCACACAAGATCTCGAAGGCCATATTCGCCAAGCGGATATCTTAGTCGTTGCTGTTGGCAAACCTAATTTTATTCCAGGAAACTGGATTAAAGAGGGAGCAACTGTTATTGATGTCGGTATTAACCGTCTTGAAAATGGCAAATTATGCGGAGATGTTGAATTTGATGTTGCTTGTCAGCGCGCCAAACATATTACGCCAGTACCTGGTGGTGTCGGCCCAATGACAGTCGCTAGTTTGATTGAAAATACCTTGCTTGCCTGCGAACAATATCACTCAGCATAAACAAGCGTATATTATTGATGTGTCACATTGATAAGCATATAAAAAGCGAGTATTTATATACTCGCTTTTTGTTGAATTAAGATTTGTTTTTAACTAAATCCGTATTTTCCACACTGACTTTTACTTGTTTACCCAACAAATTGATCAGCATAAAAGACCGTTTTTCACCATCAGCTTCCTGATAAATAGCATCTAGGCCTTTAAATTTACCTTGTTCTAAGACCAATTTATCACCTTGCTGAGGTAATGACTCAAACATATGATCATATGCATTATTGTCTTCATTTAGCATTAAGTTATAAATCAACTCTTCGCTAACAATTTGCGGTAAAGCACCCTGTCGAATAAAATCAGCTACACCACGGGTCGAACGCACCGTCGTAAAACTTAATTGTTCAGGATCAAATGTCACAAAAATATAGCTTGGAAATAGTGGTTCATTGCATTCACAACGTTTACCACGCACAATTTTTTCAACAACAACCTGAGGGTAATAGCATTCAGCCCCTTGACGATCAAGATTGATCACTGCGCGCTCTTGCTCACTACGCTTACAATAAAGTAGATACCAATCTTTCATCATCAACCTCAATAAAATCTTAACTTTTATTATTATATACAAAATCAAGATCGATTTACATCTTGACTCGGCACTACCTTTTAATATTCCCCTCCACTTTTATATTCTACGGTTATAAATTTTCACGATACTATTGACCAATATACGCCTTGGATTTTGTAACATATATGAACATTCTTAACTGATGATATAAGCGACCAATATAATATTCTAAAACAATATAAAAACCCAAAATACATCACATAAGTAGTGTAAGATATAATATCCAGTGATGAAATTTGACTTTTCATAATTGATCAATAAACGCACAAAGCGTTACTTATCAACAGGTTGCAATGTTTTATTATTGTTTACTAAATGTAAAAACTTGCAGTTAAATATATTGTGCTTTATAAACCTACATGAATGAGCAAACACACTAATTAAAATAAAATAGAGAGTCCTATGAGTCATAATAGTAGTGGTACCCTTCTGGGTCACCCAAAAGGCTTGTTCCTGTTATTTGGAACAGAGCTATGGGAACGCTTTTCTTATTACGCTATGCGAGCAATTCTGGTTTTATATTTAACCGATAAAACCATTAATGGCGGTCTTGGGTGGACCACAGAAGAAGCGCTTAACTTATACGGTATCTACACTGGCTTAGTTTACTTTACCCCTCTTATTGGTGGTTGGATTGCCGACAACATTTTAGGCCAACGCCGCTCCATCATTATTGGTGGCGTATTGATGGCGATTGGTCAATTTACGCTAGCCTTACCGCATAGTGTGGTTGATCCCCATGCCGTTACCGCTTTCTATGTCGGTTTGGCTTTCCTTATTGTGGGTAATGGTTTATTTAAACCAAACATTTCAACTATGGTCGGTGATTTATACCCTGCTGGAGATCATCGTCGTGACGGTGCTTTCACTATTTTCTACATGGGTATTAATATTGGTTCATTACTAGCCGGTGTTATCGCAGGTACAGCATCAGCGGTATATGGTTGGAAAGCGGGCTTCCTATGCGCAGGTGTAGGTATGCTAATGAGCTTATTAACTCAACTTTTCTTTGCTCAACGTTACTTAGGCGATATTGGTAAAGTACCTGCTGCCGTACGTGATGCTGCAAACAACGCAAGTGGTAAAAAAGAACCGTTAACTAAAATTGAGCGTGATCGCTTAAAAGTAATTTTAGTAATGTGTACTTTTGTTATCGTATTCTGGGCAGGCTTTGAACAAGCTGGCGGCCTAATGAATATTTACTCGCAAGAATACACTAACCGTATGATTGGCAACTTTGAAGTACCAGCAGCATGGTTCCAGTCACTCAACCCATTCTTCATTATTCTATGTGCGCCACTGCTTGCTGCACTCTGGGTTAAAATGGGTAAAAGTGAGCCTAATTCACCAGTTAAATTCGCATTAGCGATGTTCTCTCTGGCACTAGGTTTTGCTTGTATGATCGGTGCCGCGTTAGAGCAAAATGGTGATATGACCGTAAAAACATCAATGATGTGGCTGGTCGGCGCTTACTTCTTCCATACTATTGGTGAGCTATGTCTATCACCTATTGGTCTATCAATGGTAACCAAATTGGCACCATTACGCCTTGCATCATTAATGATGGGGGCATGGTTTGGTGCTAATGCTATTGCGAACTACATTGCAGGTGTTGTCGGCGCAAGCATCGGTCAAGCAGGCCCATTAGCAATCTTCTCTGGTATTGCGATTACCGCAGTGATTGCCGGAGTGTTATTACTGTTGTTCTCTAACAAACTGATCTCGTGGATGCATGGTGCTGAAGGCGATGCATATAGCGATAACGATGAAACTAAACCACAACCAGCAAATGCTTAATTGTAGTTTAAAATAAAATCGTGGTTTAAAATAAAAAAGGGGATACGCAAGTATCCCCTTTTTTTATCTGTAACCATTTTATATATCTCAACACAATAGTGTTATCCCATCCTATTAACTAAGTGGTCATCTTTCAAAAGCAATAGATCCTCTATCATCCTCGCGGGCATTCGCTGTCGGGAATATTGTGACTTAATGAACTTGTACACCTAATTATGTCATCAATTTATTATGATGAGCCTTAGGTTACTGTTTCAAAATTAACACTGAAATTAGCATGATTAATGTCACTCAGTGACAATCGCGCACCATCATCAGACATAGGTAAAATCACTAATGGATTATTACACGCACCATCACCTAGCCACTGCCCTGCGGTTATCATTGCACAATGATCATTGACTTGCAGTTTCCCACCAATCCCTGCCGCAATCAGATGCAACTGCTTCTCAGCCAAATTAAACACCCCAAACAACCCTTTTACTGGTGTTGCATAGCCTGAATACTGTAAACCTAGTTCTATTTGCGTGACTAAATGCTGCACACTACTGAGGTAATTACCTTGCCGACGTAAGAAATCATTAAAACACGCTCTAATTAATAAAGCCGTTGCGGTACTATTTTCACCACCAGAACTGGTATCAACCATATAGAAAGCTAATTGACCATCAATTAACCAAATATAATCAAAGATGACTGGTGACATCTCTGCCGATTGTAAAGCGCGATAACTGAGTTTCCAGCGCCCACAACGTGATTGAAGATCAGGCATTAATCCCATTAATAATTCACGTGCAGCTCGAGGATCATTTTTTAATTCTGAAATATGCCATTGTAATTCCTCTTCGACTAAGCCCGAATCATCCCCTCCCATCACCCACCGTTGAGAGAAATCTTGCTGCTTTTGTTGAGCGCTATCTTGCATATTTAACACTGAGACAATCGCCGACTTAAGCGTCATAATGTTATCAATAGGCTTAATTAAAAAGTCTTTAACACCTAGACGTAACGCCTGAGCGACATCGGTCATATTTCCGGTACCAGAGATCACAATCACTGGGATCATTGGATACTGCAATGCAACCTCTTCAACAAACTCCATTCCTGTCATGACTGGCATCGCCAAATCACACAATAACAAATCGGGAATATTGTCTTTTAAGGCTCGAAGTCCAACCAAACCATCTTCTGCTTCTCTTACCTGACAGCCCTGACTGTTTAAAAAGCCAACAATCATGGTTCGAAATACAGGATCATCTTCTACGATAAGTATATTTTTCCCTTTTAGCAAAAGTCTCTCCTTTTTCATAACTACGTCTAATAAGTGTATAAGCTTAAATCTGTAGCACCAACCAAACTTTGTGATGAAAATCTGATTTACGGACGCTATATAACTAAGCATAGGTAAATAGTTTACCGTTAATCACTATTTTCTATGTCTTATCAGAAAATTTGTTCTATAAATAGAGACGAGCTAGATACGGTTAAAATTTATAAACAAACCCACCTTAGCCCAATATATATCAGCTCTAACATACTTTTATTTAAAATACATAACAAAAAGGGGTGATTTTGACTCGTTTTGTTATACAATTACCCATTATCAGTTTTCACAAATGACTTTGATATGAAACTTGACGATCTAAACCTATTCCGCATGGTTGTGGAAAATGGCAGTTATACTGCTGCATCACGAAAAACACAGGTACCTGTTGCGACGCTGACTCGTCGTATTCAAGCACTTGAAGAAGGTCTTAACATTCGCCTTTTGAATCGTCATGCTCGTAAACTATCGCTAACAGAGGCCGGTCAGAAGTTTTACCAAGACTGTGCACCGTTGTTACAACAGTTACTTGATACGACTGAGCATATCAGTGAAGAGTGTAAAGGCGCTGCTGGTAAATTGCGTATTGCGGCACCGACCAATATCACTAAAGTGATGTTACAGCCGTTGCTCACTGCATTTATGCAAGAACATCCAGCGATTAGCATTCAACTTTACATGAGCAATGAACCCGATCAACTTGATCCAACCGATTGGGACGTTATGTTCCGTGTTGGTCCTCAACGTGATTCAACGCTTATTGCACGTCGCATTAATGAAGTAAAAGATATTTTGGTCGCAAGCCCTGATTATCTAAAGAAAAATCCAGAACCTAAGCATGCTCAGGATCTACACGAACATACGCTACTAAAAGGTAATCCGCTGTTACGCTGGCGTTTAACCAACCAAAATGGCGAGACGGTTACGATTAACGAGCGCGCACGCTTTGAAGCAAGTGAACTCAATGTTATTCGTAAAGCATGTAGTGCAGGTCTTGGTATTACACTGATGCCAAACGTAATGTTAGAAAAATACATTGCTGCAGGTGATGTGGTACAAGTGCTTAAAAATTGGTCGGCTAACCCACGTGATGTTTATTTGATTTACAACCACCGTGATTACCAACCAGAAAAACTGCGTCTATTTATTGATTTTGCAAGTCATTACTTTGATCTTGAAAAACACTAATTAGAAATTAGCACTCAAAAAAAACAGAGAAAAATGCCGCCAAATAATTAGGAGCGGCATTTTCATTTTTGGGGATTGTCATTTATGCCATCGTTAATCAACGAGCCTTAAATCCTTCACTGAAAATATCATTGTTATTGCTTTACGCTATTTTCAAGCCCCCTAACAATGTTAAACAGCAACCACAAAAAAGCGACAAGCTTTCACCTGTCGCTTTTGTTGTTAATCAGTCACAACCATTACATCCCTTCGTTATACAACTCAAGGTTAGCTAAATCTTGTTGTAGTTCTGACTGTAACTTTGAATCTTCATTACGCAGTGAATCCAAATAATCAAGGTAAGGTTGATCAACATCACCCGTAACATAATGACCATTGAATACCGAGGTTTCAAATAAAGTAATATCAGGATTACCTTCGGCAACAGCTGCCACTAAATCACTAAGATCTTGAAAAATGAGTCCATCAGCACCAATCAATTTACCGATTTCATCCACCTCACGTCCATGAGCAATCAATTCATTAGCACTTGGCATATCAATGCCATATACATTCGGGAAACGAACCTCAGGGGCTGCAGAGGCCAAATACACTTTGTTCGCACCAGCATCACGCGCCATTTCAATAATCTGCTCAGACGTAGTACCACGAACAATAGAGTCGTCCACCAGCAATACATTCTTACCTTTAAACTCAGAACGGATCGCATTTAATTTACGGCGTACTGATTTACGACGCATTTGCTGACCCGGCATGATAAAAGTACGGCCAACATAACGATTCTTAACAAAACCTTGGCGATAAGGTTTATCTAGCGTGCGTGCAATTTCAAGTGCGCTATCACATGAGGTTTCAGGGATAGGGATCACCACATCGATATCAATATCAGCCCACTCTCGCTTGATCTTTTCGCCGAGCTTAGTGCCCATTGCTAAACGTGCGCCGTACACTGATACTTTATCGATGAATGAATCTGGACGTGCAAAATACACGAATTCAAACACACATGGATTTAGCTGTGGATTAAGTGCACATTGTTGAGTGTATAGCTCGCCATCAAAGGTAATATAAACCGCTTCACCCGGTGACACATCACGCATAAAATCAAAACCAACCGCATCTAATGCCACTGATTCTGACGCTACCATGTATTCGATTTTTCCGTTTTCTTCACGCTTACCTAAGCATAATGGACGAATACCATTAGGATCACGAAAGGCAATCAATCCGTGACCAATCACTAAGGCAACCACTGCATAAGCACCTTTAACGATTTCATGGACTTCGCTAACGGCTTTAAAAATATCGCTAGGGCTAATCGGATAAGTTTGACTGTGCGCTAGTTGATTAGCCAACACATTCAATAAAATTTCCGAATCAGAAGTGGTATTTACATGCCGCTTTGTTTGTTCAAACAAGGTTTCTCGAATATTCGCTGCATTGGTTAAATTACCATTGTGCGCTAAAGAAATACCATAAGGAGAGTTAACATAAAACGGCTGAGCTTCTGAGACACTTGAGCTTCCTGCCGTTGGGTAGCGAACATGTCCAATACCCACATTACCCTGTAAGCGTTGCATATGTTTAGCTTCAAAGACATCACGCACTAAACCATTCGCTTTACGCAGACGGAAACGATTGCTTTCTAAGGTACAAATACCAGCGGCGTCTTGGCCACGATGCTGTAGCACAGTAAGTGCATCATAGATAGACTGGTTTACCGGGGTTGAGCCCACGATTCCAACAATACCACACATTTCCTAAGTCCTCGTCCTGCATAAAAGAACAGTTGCTAACCCAATTATTATTCAACAATGGTGTCAGCAACCGCGGTTAATCTTGCACTATTTAATGCTATGTAAAAAACTAGAGCTCTCTTTGATGTACTCGAAGAACCATTCTATTACTGCACCAAATTGAGGAATCAACTCAGATTTTTTCCACCATTCTGAGCTAGATAAACCCGTAAAGGTATCAATAAAGAACAATACCGCAGCCACAATAAGTACGCCACGAACCGCACCAAAAACAACCCCTAAAACACGATCTGTACCAGACAAACCGGTTTTCTGCACTAATTGACCAATAACGTAGTTTACCACCGCGCCAACAATCAATGTCGCTACAAACAGTACTGCGATAGCACTACCGTTACGCAGCATCTTGTCATGGAAATTGGTAAAATAAACCGCCAATTCCGGATAAAAATTACTCGCGATAAAAAACGCAGTAAACCAAATCACTAATGACAGTGCTTCTTTAACAAAACCACGGACCAAACTCACCATTGCTGAGAAGCAGATCACGCCCAGTATTACATAATCAATCCAGATCATTTTTGCTATTGCTCGTTTTGTTGATGGGTATTCTAACAGAAAAAACGCTTACGCAAACGTTTACCTAAGGATTTATTGCATCAAATCGGTTCAATTTACCGTTTAAGCCAGTAATTTTTTTCAATTCTGCAATTTGGCCTGTTAGCTTCGCTTTTGATACATCAGGACCAACAACGACCTTTACATATTGACCAGGTTTAGCATCTCTTGGTATTAATTGTGCCTGATAACCATTTAGGCGTAATTTTGCAACGAGAGCATTAGCGTTATTAAAATTACCAAACGTCCCCATTTTAATCACCCACGCCGAACTTGTTGTGGTTGATGCAGACGGTTTCACTACAGGCTTTGGTACACTTGGTTTTACAACGGGTTTAACGACAGCCGGCTTTGCTGCAACAGGTTTTACCACAGCAGGTTGTGGTTCAGCGGTTGTAGTATGATCAGCCTCAATGGTATATGTTTCATCATTCGTTGACGCTGAATTATCCGTGGTTGCCGTTACAGGTTCTTTAGGTAACACAACATCGGCGTTTTCAGGTTCAGGAATCGTTTTTGCTTCCGTTTGCCCGCCCATCTTTGGCTGCAACGGAATACTCGCAAACTCTTCTTTATAATGTTCTTTCTTACCATCGAAAAAATCCGGTAGAAAAATAACGCCAATCGCAACCAAAATAATGGTTCCAATTAATCGATTTTGAAATTGACTCGCCACAATGACTCCTGTTGATATCTGAAACGAGAACACAACACAATGTGCTCTCTTTACGTTCTACAGCTTTAAATGAGTGGTTATTTGACCGACAGTGTAAAACGAGCCAAACACGATTACCACATCGTCAGCACTTGCTTGTGTTAAGGCTTGGTCAAAAGCTAATTCAGGGCTCTCAAAACCACCACAACCTGCTGGTAAATGCTGCAATATTTCATCCGCTACTGCCGCACGAGGACCTTGTAGCGAAGCTGGATACCAACAATCAACACTGTCACGCATTGCCGCAACGGTTGCCGCTATGTCTTTATCATGCAGCATCGCTACCACGGCATGGATTTTGTTTTTGCCTTCTTGGGCTTTTATTTTAGTAAGCTGAGTCGCAAAATATTGGGCTGAATGGGGATTGTGTGCCACATCCATAATAATCAACGGTTGTTCACTAACACGCTGCATCCGCCCGGGTAAACGTGCATTACGCAAACCTTCAACAATATTGTTATCACTAATATTTAGCTCAGCAACAGACAATGCCATCAACGCTGTCGCGGCATTTGGTAATGGTAAACTTGGCAACGGTAAATCCGTTAATTCAAAGGCACCTGCCTGCCAATGCCAGCAATCATTATCAACTTGATAGTCAAACTGATAACCGACTTGATACAGTTCAGCACCAATATCATCAGCATGTGCAGGCACTGTCGCTGGCGGATGTGGCTGGCCACAAATCGCGGGTTTACCACCACGGAAAATACCCGCTTTTTCATAGCCAATAACATCAATGTTATCGCCTAACCAATCAATATGATCAATCGCTAAACTGGTAATAACACACACGTCATGATCAACAATATTGGTCGCATCTAAACGTCCACCTAAGCCTACCTCTAACACCACCACATCAACCTGATGTTGCTTAAATAATGTCAGTGCCGCTAAGGTGCCAAATTCAAATAAACTTAAACTGGTTTCACCTCGTGCAGCTTCTACACTCGCAAACGCCCTGCTATGCTCGCTATCATCAAGCTCTTGGTTATTAATTCGCACGCGCTCGTTATACCGCACTAAATGAGGCGAACTATAGACACCGACTTTATAACCTGCAGCCAACAAAATAGCTTCCAGCATGGCGCAGGTCGATCCTTTACCATTGGTACCAGCAACGGTAATAACACACGGCGCAGGTTTAATGAGATCAGCATTTTCAGCCACCAGCCGAACCCGATCGAGGCCTAAATCAATGGCGCTAGTATGAAGCTGTTCAAGATATTTCAGCCATGTTGAAAGCGCGGCTGTCGCTTGCGGAGAGGTCAATCCTGACATTAAAAATCATTCACTTGTAGTAACAAACTGAACCCTTAATTTACCACTGAATGACCAATAACTTAATCATCGAGGCCAATAAATGGGTGATTCAGTTTAGAAAACAAAAATGCCACCCTAATTACATCAATTAGGGTGGCATTTTATGACATTAATCGTGGTGGCTACCGTTGGTAAATACCCCTCGATTAAAGATAGTGTTATTAGTCTTCTTTTTCGACAACAGGTTGTGGCTCTGGCTTACTATCAATAGAAACAACCAACGGTGATGCTTGGTTGGTCATTTTTGCCATTAAACCTGCAATACGTTGACGCATTTCACGACGATCAACAATCATGTCAATCGCGCCATGCTCAAGTAAAAACTCACTACGCTGGAAGCCTTCTGGCAATTTCTCACGTACTGTTTGTTCAATAACACGTTGACCAGCAAAACCGATAAGCGCTTTAGGCTCACCAATATTAATATCGCCTAGCATCGCAAGAGAGGCTGATACACCGCCCATGGTTGGGTCAGTCAGTACCGAGAAGAACGGTAAACCTTTCGCCGATAAACGCTCTAATGCTGCACTGGTTTTCGCCATTTGCATTAGTGACATTAAGGCTTCTTGCATACGCGCACCGCCACTGGCAGAGAAACAAATCAATGGACAGTTTCTTTCAATTGCCGAATCAACCGCACGCACAAACTTAGCGCCAACAACCGATCCCATTGAGCCGCCCATAAAAGAGAATTCAAAGGCACAGGCAACAACTGGCAACCCAAGTAACTCACCATCCATCGCAATTAAGGCATCTTTCTCGCCTGTTGCTTTTTGGGCTGCGTATAAACGGTCTTTGTATTTCTTCGAGTCACGGAACTTAAGCTTATCTTGTGGCTCGAGTTCAGCTGCAATTTCCACTTGCGTATCAGCATCAAGAAATGTTTCAAGACGACGACGCGCTTTCATACGCATGTGGTGGTCACATTTAGGGCAAACTTCAAGATTGCGCTCGAGATCTGCGTGATACAGTACCTGATCACAAGACGTACACTTCGTCCATACACCTTCAGGAATAGATACCTTACGCGAAGATACGATGTTACTTTTAGTTAGAATCTTTTCAAGCCAGCTCATGAATGACCTTTCTTTTTTATTCTTCCGCCAATAACGACCGAAGAGACAAATTCATTAAATATCATCTATAGATTAAAACATAAACTTATTAATCTGTAGATAAAAAACTGGTATTACCTTTGTGTGCCATCATGATGTTTTTAAGTAAAAACACCAGTACACGTTAAAAACAGTCATAATTGAGATTATTGCGTTCTCTATTTTTAACCTGCCATGACTAAATAGCTTACAAAAATAATGGCCCCAGTGCCGAGCGCGGTAAATTAAACTCCGCAGGATAATCAACATCGACTAAATAAAGACCCGCAGACTTTGCCGTTGGGCCAGCAATACGACGATCTTTTTGCTCAAGTACCCACTTGATCCAATCTGGTTGTTTTTCACCTTTACCGACTTTAATCAAGCTACCTGCAATATTACGCACCATATGGTGTACAAACGCATTGGCTTTAATGTCGATAACAACAAAATCACCTTGGCGTGTAACAGTTAGATGCTCAAGACGACGCCACGGGCTACGTGATTGACATTGGGTCGCACGAAATGAAGTATAATCATGCTCGCCAATTAAATGCTGTGCTGCTTGATGCATTTTTTCTTCATCAAGATGACCATGATAATGGCTAACACCGTGTTGAAAAATAGCCGGACGTACAGAGTGATTATAGATAACATAACGATAACGACGCGCCGTTGCTGAAAAACGCGCATGAAAATCTTCATTCACTTCATGTGCCCAACGCACAGCAATATCTTTAGGAAGATAAGCATTCACACCCATCGTCCACGCCGCCATTTTACGGTCAATATCAACATCGAAGTGAACCACTTGTCCTGTACCATGCACCCCTGTATCGGTACGTCCAGCACAAAAAACAGCAATGGGTTTATTAGCTATATGTGACAGCGCTTTTTCTAAACGTTCTTGAACACTATCGACATCTACTTGACGTTGCCAACCACAATATTTAGCACCATCGTATTCTATACCTAACGCTATTCGCATAATCTCACTTCGACTTAATTCAGCATAAACACACAGGCGATGTTATTTAAGCGCCTGTTCAAAACAGAGGGGAAGTATAGGGGATTTCGAGGGAGGAGGAAAGTAGGGACGAGGAAGAGCTAAAGATATCGAGTTTCGAGATTATTAGTGTCGAGACAGCCCAATATACGTCATCTCGGAAGGTGAGGCACGAAACTATCCGTGATCTACTCACCGCGTGATTGAGCCACAAAGACGCCTAAAAAGCACCTTAAATGCTACGAAAAACATAAGCTCTACGACGAGTGAATAGTAGATTCCCTATCGCCCTCGCGGGCATTCACTGTAGGGAATGACGGGGGTTGGGTTTGGCATTCATTGTAGGGAATGACGAAGGAAATCCTTGGCATTTACTCAGCCGATTTTCCGTCATCTCGGAAGGTGAGGCACGTATATGGACTCCCCGTGTAATGCAAGAGTTTGAGAAAGCGTGTTGG